>Ga0123355_10014138_pt1 | contig 12459 bp, 8 predicted proteins | sample TergutEmb28metaG_3_FD_89872 | JGI IMG/M metagenome (GOLD analysis project Ga0123355, IMG submission 89872) | Embiratermes neotenicus P1 segment gut microbial communities from Petit-Saut dam, French Guiana - Emb289 P1 | ecosystem: Host-associated > Arthropoda: Insects > Digestive system > Gut ...
GTCATCAGTCATGGCCATATCAGGCCATCAAGACTATGCCTCCATCGTCGCAAAAGACGAAGGGAACTTTCTTGATCGAACCAAGACTGTGATGTTCGTTTCGTCCGAAGCGCGGATAGTCTAGCGGTCACCAGGGCTTAACGACCCGCAGCCGGTTTCAACAGCGGAGTAAGAGTGGCTCCCCACTCATTTGAGTTCAATTCATGAGGCTCTCAGAACCGTAGAGCCAGTACGCATTCGATGAGGAACGAACCGGACTAGCATCGACGTCGCAAGAGCGTTGCCAAATGGCAATGGGCAAGGGCCAACGGAAGCTGGTGCCTCTTGGTCTTCTGCCCATCGACCCGACCAAAGAGGGAAGAATGGATCAGACGAGCAAAAACAACCAGTTTGGGCGGTTCGCAATGCCAAGAATTAGTGGAGACAGTCATGTCGCTGACGACGACGCGCGCGAGACGATGCTGACGATGATTTTCCACACGCGCGTGTTCGCGCAGATCCTGAAGTGCGCCGCGGAATTCTCGCTTGCCGACCACCTGTCTGTGGGATCACGCAGTTCCGAGAGCGTGGCGGCCGCGGCAGGCCTGGACGCGCGGGCTACGCGCCGCCTGCTGCGCTACTGCTCGGCCGCTGGGCTGACTACAGCGGAGGAGGATGGATCCTACAGCGCCACGCCCCTGCTGGCGGCAATGAAGAGCGACGATCCCCTGTCGCTGCGCGACTTCGCCCTGGCGCAGAACGGTCCTGGGCAGTGGGCGGTGCTGGGTAGGCTCGACGATGCCTTCCGCACTGGGCTGCCGCAGGCCGAAACCGCCTTGGGCTGCAGCCTCTACGAGTATTATTCGCGGGCGGAAAACGTCGCCGAAGCGAAGGCCTACCGCCGAGGCCTGGCCGGCCTGAATATCACCATCGAGAAGGATTTCGCGAGCCTTGTCGATGCGCGAACGATCCGCTTTGCCCTCGATGTCGGCGGCTCCGTAGGGTCGATGGTGCTGGCGCTGATGCAGGCAAACCCGGATCTGCATGGTGCCGTGCTCGACCTACCTGCTGTGGCGGACGCGGCGTCGGCCGAAGCGCGGTCGCGCGGGCTGGGGGACCGCTTCAGATTTATCGCGGGTGACTTCTTCGAGCACGTCCCGGCGAGCGATCTATACGTACTCAAGCACGTGCTCGGTAACTGGCCCAACGACGCGTGCCTCAAGCTTCTCCGAAATTGCTACGCTTCGGCGAGATCCGGAAGTCGGCTTGTCATCGTGGATAATGTCGTGAACGACGCTGACCCGAGCCAATGGTCGCTTGATGTCGACATCATGACGCTGGTCGCTATCGGCGGCGAACTGCGCTCCCCGCACGACTACCAGCACCTGCTCGAAGCGGCGGGCTTCGAATTCAGGAAGCTCCACAGCCTGTCCACGTGGACATCGATGATCGAAGCCGTCTGCCCGTGAGGCGCCATGCCGGGTGTTGGGCAAGTACCATCATACGTTCTATCTCTTTCAGCACCTTTGAGTTCTTGGACCGTGCGTGGTTAAGTTGGCCAATAATGACTGTCTAGACGCTAAAACCCCAAAAATTCGGATAGAAGAGTTTCCAGCCCGCATTTTGTGAATGCGCCTTATCCAGGCGGTGAGGGAATTGGCCCAGCTGCAGCTGATGCGGCACATCTCCCGGCGGTGATGGAAGGCAGGGAGTTGCGAGGCTCGCTGTCGATGTGGACGAAGCTGGCCATCCGGTCCGCATCCTTGATCACGTCACCACGCCGCCACAGGCGTGGATAGTCTGACCTGTGAGCGCTGAAGCTGGCGAGGCACGAGCTACACCCCGTATTTCTCGTAGAACTTGTTCGAGAACAAGCCGATCGGGTCATAGTCCTTCTTCGTCGTGAAGAAGTTGTCAATTTCCGGATAGCACTGCCGCAGCTGCTCGTGTGAATAGAACAGTTGGTATGGCAGATAGTACGTGCCGCCTGCCTGATGCGCTACGTCAATGAGGTCGGTTGTCGTCTTTCTTAGAATCTCACTGTCATGGTCATTGAATTTCACGTTGAAATAGAGCACAAACCCGAACATGTCCTCTTTCGCATAGGGAAGTGAGGTAACAGTATCTTTGTGAACCGTGCGTATCGTTACATTCAGGAGGTTAGCGCGGGTTCGCTCCACAACAGTTCTCAGGCCGTCTACGAATTCCGGCATGCGGTCGTAGGGAATGAAATACTCCTGCAAAATGTCGGTGTCGGGCAGGCGATTTCTTAGATAGGCCATGTCGTCGTACATTTCCTCGTTGCGCGACACCAGGCAGACATCTTTCTGGTTCATTGCCTGATTGCGCGTTAAGCAATCGTGCATGTGCGGCTCGGCATATTTCTCCAGTGTCCAACGCGTCCACCGGCCAAACCCACCAGTTTTCGAGAAATTAATAATGAATCGGTCGAGTGAATTGTGGCTATTGGGCTTCATCGGGGAAAGGTCGCCCTGATAAGCGGTACGGGTATAGATGTGGACAGCTGTTTCCTTCAGAAAGGATTGCGGGGCCACCGAAAGCCGGCCAAAAATGAGCCCTACTTCGTTGTTTGTCTCGATCTTGGCCCGATAGAATGCGGGAAAGTCGGTGTAGCTCATGTAGACCGTTTTTCGCTCATACATTTCGTTTGCCACCACGTCGAGGTCTACATCCAGAATGACCCCGAACAATCCGTATCCGCCCAACACGTGCCGGAACAATTCGGTGTTCTCCGTCGGGCTGGCCCGAACGACACGACCGTCGCTAAGCATAATGCGTAAAGATTGCACAGTTGGCGCGATAGGACCGGGCGCCGGATCGATGCCGTGTGCATTAATGCTCAGGGTACCGCCAACGCTAAAAATGTTGATGGATTGCATGGACTTTACCGACAGTCCTTCTCTGTCCAGCAACTGCTGCAATTGCCACCAGCGCACCCCTGACTGAACGTTGACTGTCCTGTGCAGCTTGTCCAGTCGAATCTTGTTGAAATCGTGCAAATCAAGAATGAGCCCGCCGTGAGTGAAACTCTGTCCTCCCATGCTGTGCTGCTGCCCTGCGCAAGTGACCTTGAGGTTGTGTTCGCGCGCGTACTGCAGCGCATTGCGGATGTCGTCTTCGCTAGTGATTCTGAGCACTCCATAGACCGCGGTCTTGTTCAGGTGGCTAGCATCGTTGACGAACCCTCCGCGCTGTTCGAAGGTGAACGGCGGAGCCTGAGGCTCCGAGACAAGGATTGTGGGTTTCTCCTGATCAGGGTTTTGCGGAAAAATGAAGGTGCTTTCCTTCTCTTTGTCTGGTGCCGCGGCGTACTCGTAGATCTTCCTTGCTGCCACTACGAAAACTGAAGTAATGAGCAGAACTACTGGCAGCAGAACTCGGCGCAGACGTCTCAACGGTAGCCTCCATGAAGCGATGGCGCTCGAACCGAAGAAATGACTTGCAAAGCGGACAAGACTGCCGAATAGTACCAGCATCGCGATGGCTAGACAATTCAGCACGATTCAGAAGTGCGGGTTCGGGTTTGCGGTACTCTTTCTGGGCGTGTACTCGCTCGACGGATCGGCTCGGGTGCATACATTATCGATGCTCCGCAATGCCAGCGTTACGCTGCCTGTGCTGACTGAGCAGGCATGGGTAGTTGAAAATCAATTCGACAAAGTCTCTTCTCACAGCCGGTATTAACCCACCCAGGGTGGCAACGCATGATTCTCCGATGCGGAGTAGCAGGGCTGGATCATGTCTTGTTGACATTGCTCGGGGAGGGTGTGACGGTTGAGCACATTTACGACTATTGAGAAAGCAATTGCAGTTCAACGTTCATCGTTTGTACCCCATGACCGTTGGGGCAGCGTATCCTGCCTCAACCACGATGTTCGATCCACGATAACGGCCTAGCGGATACCGATCTTCTTCGGAAGAACGACGAACTGGGCCGCATTTTCACCTAGCGCGAGAAGTAGTTTTGCTTTCGAGACCAGCGATAGACAGCGGGCAAACGACTTCGCCGAATCGTGAAGCTGGGGATCGGTTGTTCAAAAGCCGCGAGGCAAGCACGATTCCGTGTGCTGGCGAGTGACCGGCTCCTCGGACAGTACCGACCGGGTGCCATGCCTGTCCGCGGCCGCCACGATCATCGCATCCATCCAAGCTTCCGTCTCCTTCGCTCATGTTTGGAAGATCGCAAACAGCGGGTCGTAGGGAAGGTACAAGCTTGTACAATGGCCAATTGACTTCGGGTTTTCCCGCGTAGAACATTCACTGCCGTGGAGTCGTGGCGTGGTGACCAGCAGAGGTTGAGGCAAACCTCGGCGGCCAACGGTTAATGGTTAGTGTCCTATCGAACGCGGGGCGGTCAATTGAATTGTGACCATATTGTGACCCAACAGCTTTTGCTGGGTTGCCGACCGTGGTAAAAGGCAATCTTGTACGACCCAACCGTCGTAAGTTGTTCTTGTTGTGGGTGTTAATAATTTAATAGTCTAGTTGTGCAAAATATACAATCGTATTGCATATTTAGCGTATGTACGGTCGTTTGCCGCACCCCCAAAAGCTATGCACTCGGCAATGGCTTTCGGGCACTCCCTGTGATCGACATCGGTTAGGGTTGCGGTACAAGCCGAAGACTCATGAAACAAACTTCTGCAAATCGCAATTAAGGCGGATTGCTGCCGAGATGGTGCTGGAAACAGCCGTTAATGGTTTTGTCGATGCCATCCTAACTTTTAATCATCGGCATTTTAGGCCCGTGGCCAGGCGCTTTCGCTGCTTGGTTCTGTGCCCGGGAGACGTTCTGCGCAGGCTAGCAGAAGGACAGTAAGAAGGAAAAACTTCTTGAGACGAAGCAATTTTGCTCTTCGTGTACCCCCGTCCTTGCTAGCGGAAGCGTGCAAGGCCGCTAACTCCGAAGGGTAGCTCTTAGTCAGCTTATTACGCTCGAGGTGTCCGCGTTGCGCACGTCGGAATACTTCGAGGAGCGTGCGCGGCGAGCCAATCCCGCAAAGGTCAGGCAGATTCTTGCTCACGTTGGCAACGGATGCCCCTATTGAAGGCGATGAATTGCACGAGAGTTTCCCAGCGAAGCGACGCAGAAAGATGAAGGAGTACGGAGTAGGTTCCGAAGGCAGGAACCTGCAGCATCATTCGCAAGGCCGCGGCAAAGAAAAGATCGGCGGAAGCGATGGATGTCGGAGGGCTAACCTTCTGCGGGCAGATGCACGAAGTTGCTCCCAGAACCATGCGTGTATGCCCACTCGTGAATCGAGAGTGCCAGACCATGAAATACGGAAAACGACCAGATCTCGCGAGGCGGGTCTACCACGCGCCCGGGGGGAAATTCCCAGCCTTACGTGAGCAATTGCCCTCCTTATCCGAGCGACGAGCGACGGCAGCAGGATCGTGCACGCATTGTCGGTTAGGGCCACGCGAAATCTTTCTCGGCTTTTTGCGGGATCGAAGTCCACTCCTCCTACCTAAGCCTTAAGTCGAGGCAATGAACACCTCTAACTCTCGCAATAAGTGTGGGCATGCAACAGGTGGATATTACTCGGATCAGTGAAGACCGCCGTCTGAGACCCACGACTGCTGTCTATCAGGCGGTACTGCTGGCGCAGGCGCCTCAGCCTCCTGCTTGACCTGTGTTTCGGTCTGATCGGCTGCCTGTTGCTGCTCTTGCAGAGTTTTCTCCGCCGTCGTATCAGGCTTCGGGGTCGGTATGTCCGATTCCACGATACCGGTGTCTGGCGCCTTTGGCATACCGTCCGTACCCTGTTTCTTCGCCAGTTCGCTTAGACCGTTGTCGAGTTGTTCGTCGAAGTGGTTTTGCATTTCCTGCAAGTCATCCACTTTGACGGACACAGTGAGCCCAGCTGCGCAGTCAGACTTCTTGCTCGCCGAGACGCTCGCGTTCACAGTGTCGTCGGCATCTGGAGTGTCGGTGAGCCGCGTGAGTACGTCACCCGCCGTCAGCCCGCACTCCTGCCCGTTCGCCGTCACAGTGAGATTGCTGTCGACGACAAACGTCCGCCTGGCCGGATCGAGCGCTGGCGGAACTTCTTCGTTATTGTTGGCGGGAGCAGTCGTCGGAGCATTGGCAGGGCTTGCCGTTGCTTGCGCGTCCGATTCGCCATTCTGTCCCGCCTGTCCCTGCTGCTTAGCCAACTGAGCTTTCACTTCGTCAGTAATCGCCTCTTTGACTTCAGGACTCAGCGCTGCCGTGGCCGAGGACGCTGCCGAAGGAGAAGTTTCATAGCTCGCCGCCGCGACGGCTGCGTCCACGTTTGCCTGCTGCTGTGCCTCATACGCCGACTGCAACTCTGCGGCGATCAGATAGTCCGTCAGCCAGTACGCTGGCGAAGCGTAATAGGGATAAGGTGTGAACCACCCGCGATAGAAGCCCCACCACGGCGCTCCTTCCCATCCCCACGCTCCTATGCCCCAGTAAACCGGTGCACCCCAGGGATGATAACCCCAGGCATAAAATCCGGGGTGAAACCAAAAACCCGGATGGAAGCCATAATAAGCATGACCGTGCCAGTAGTAGCCGCGGTAAACAGCGGTATGGTAGGAACCGTGAAAGTAGTATGTACGCGAATAATAGGAATGGCCCCCGACATTCATGTAGGACCGCTGCACGTATCCGCTGTTGCGTCCCGTGTTCACCACGCGCACTCCGTTATGCTCACTCACGACCGTGCGCCCGCCGTTGATCCCGTGGTCAATGTGCATGCCGTTATGATCCACCGAACGAATCTGTCCATTGGAGCGGACGCTTGCGAAACCGCCGCCTTTCAGAGAAACGTTTCTGATTCCCGGGGGCGTACGCCGCGTTGTCGCCATGTGTTCGCTTGCCGGCGAATGTCCAGTTGTCGGCCTTAGAGAATGCTCGTTTGCCACCGTGTCTCGACCAGCCGCTTTAGGCGGGATTGCTGCCGCATGCCCGCCTGCATGCTCCGCGGGGGACGTGTGTGACGCTGGCCTGTTCGGAGCAGATTTGTGCGCCTGGGAAGGGTGTGGCGTTGGCCTGTTCGGGGCAGATTTGTGCGCCTGGGAAGGGTGGAACGCCGGCCTGTTCGGAGCAGATTTGTGCGCCCGGGAAGGGTGTGGCGTTGGCCTGTTCGGAGCAGATTTGTGCGCCTGGGAAGGGTGAGACGCCGGCCTGCTCGGAGCGGACCGGTGTTCCGATCCTGACTTTTGTGGCGCTCGACCCGCCGAAGCAACCGCAACTACGCTGAGAACGACCAGCAATATGGAAAATCTCTGCACGATGGGTTTTCTTAGGTTGCTCAGATTCATCGCCGCCCCTAAAACACATTTCTTACAAACACACCGTTAGGGAATAAGTTCTGCTCAGGCCCCCAGTCGACCAGCTTGGCATGTTCGAAGAGAGCTTGTGATCCAATGGGGGCCACGCACGCGTTTCAGCGCCATAGAATTTGCAAATTTGTTTTAGCACGCGGGGAGTTTGCCCCGGGGTTGTGTCGGCGAAAACATTTATCCGGCGATCTCAGAATAAGCGTAGACCCAAGGTGTCTTGTCCTCTGAAGGAAGAAATCAGGATGAATTGAGCAAAAGAACGTAAGGATGTCGCAAGATGGTCCGGTCGCGCTCCGGACACACCCGCCTCAGCATCATTGACCTCACAATCGGCGACCAGCCGTTCGCCAGCGAAAACGGCAAAACCAGAATCGTGGTCAATGGCGAGTTCTACGGATATAAATCAATCCAGCGCGAAGGAGGCTGCGGAAATCTCGCAAGAAACAGTTAAGGCCCACATGCGGAAGATTCTGTCGAAACTTGACGCGAACGATCGCACCCACGCCGTCGCCATAGCATTGAGCGAGGCATCATCGAGATCTAGTAGAGGTTTTCTTATCGCCTGGAGTGATGAGTCTTAGAGGAGTCGCGCCCGGCACGGAATAGTAATTCCCGGTCACCGAGGGTACGGTTGCCTGAAAGAGTTCAGGATGGAGTTGCACATTGCTCTGTTCGCCAAAACTCCAACCGATGAGGCCAGCAAAAACCTTCTGCCCACGCTCGATTTCCCGAAACATGGAATAGGAAAACATGATTTTGTCACCACGTCGGACTCACGATAGCTCCACCAGGCATTTCGGATGGCGGACTGCACTGATATTGCCAGCGATGAAGAAGCATTTTTCAATGCCCTGGTGCACCTGTTCGAGCGCGCCCTCAGCCTTGCAAACACCCCACCAGCCTCTGCCGAGTCGGCCTTGTCCGCAGTTTACACAGTGTGCGGCAAATTAGTCATATGAATGGTTCGGAGTCGGCGACGACCTGGATTTCCTTCTCTCACAGTACGAGAGGCGCTCAAGCAAAGCGACTGGGTAATCAGGTTTGTCATGGCGCGGATTGTAGCATGAAGGGCGCAGTCTGACGGGTGGGGGACCAATAGCGAATCGCTCAAGGTCGTAAGTAGGAAGCCAACTGCAGGATACGAATGCCAGGCACAGCGGGAAGGTCACGATCGTTGGTCACAAAGGCCGTGCAGCCTCCCGCCAAAGCGGTCGCCAGTTGTAGCGCATCGGGAACTTTGACTCCGCTTGCCGCTCTGAGTTGGGCTGCAGCGCGCAAATGTTCGTGCGAGATGTCCACCATGCGTACACCACGGCTGCGCCTAAGAATTGAGTCATAGCGGCTTGCGAGCACGTGGTCTCCCTTGCGATAGGGTACGACCAACACCTCCAGTAGGGTCAGGGCAGATGTCGTCAACGCTATTCGGCCCTGATCGGCTGCACGAAACAACAGCTCGGCCAGAGGGAGAAACTGGGGATGCTCTTCGATGAAGTAAATAAAGATCGCCGTATCCACACCTGCCGGACCGCGGCCAAGATCCTCCATCAATCCCATGAAACGCGTTCTCGCTCGACATGCTCGGTCGCGTCGATTTCACGCCAGTATTCCTTGCCCAAACCTTTGAGCTCCAGGATCGAGAGGGACTCTTGCGGCTCCAGAGCCTCACTCAAGAGATGAGTGACCTCCTGCGCAACCGAGCGATGTTGGCGTTTGGCCCGAGCCTGAAGTTTTTTGTAGAGCGCGTCTGGCAGGTTTTTGATATTCAGAACTGCCATCACATCCTCCATAATTCCTCCATTATGGAGGATAAATGATGACTTCGTCAAGCACCGGATAGCTTCGTGGTCGAGCGCGCACCGCCTGGCACAGCTCCTCGGAGTCGTGATGGGCAGTCCCGAGGATGAGTACAGAAGCCTGCGAGTTGGCCTTTGTGGAACCCATGAGGCACTTCATTGTGACGCTAAAAGCAGCGAGAGTGAGAGGTGATCATTGGGCGACCAGGGATTGTCATGATGGTGAGTAGCCGGTTCAACGCAGTCCGTATGATGAAGTCGTCCGGCGGCGCTCGTTTTAGTTTGGCCTAGTGGGATCCTCCGAGTGACCGAACAGATTGTAGGCAAGTACCGCGTTGTGGTTACGGGACGCACATTTACCCTGGCCCGGGAAATATTGTGGAGTCCGAAAAACCGGGTTCGGAACCACACCCCGAACAGCGAAAACCATGTTTTTCGGTAATCACAGCCAACGCTACCGACATCAAGACCATACCGCTGTTGCGTCTAGCAACCAGCACTGCTAGCATTGACAGCATGGCAACAATCACAATTCGGCAACTTGATGAGAAAACGAAGGCTCGGCTGAGAGTGCGTGCAGCCCATCACGGTCGTTCGATGGAGGAGGAGGCGAGGGAGATTTTGCGCTCTGCTCTACGCACCCCCCCAGCCATCACCGAAAACTTATCGGACACGATTCGCCGTCGATTTGCGGAGTTCGGTGGTGTTGAGTTGGACCTCGTGCCACGCGACGGCGTACGAAAAGCACCGAATTTTCGTGAATGATTATCCTGGATACCAATGTGCTCTCCGAGCTGATGAGACCGAAACCGTCGGCTCGAGTCTTGGAATGGGTCGCGAAACAACTGGCGACCGAATTGTTCACAACCTCAGTTACAGAGGCTGAAATCTTTCTCGGTATCGAGCTACTTGCGCACGGCAAGCGTCATGAAGCGCTGTTGCGCGCTGCGGAGGCTATGTTTCTACAGGATTTCGGCGGCCGGATTTTTGGTTTCGAAAGCGAAGCAGCGCGAGTTTTCTCGAGAATCGCCTCTCATCGACGCGGACTAGGCAGACCTATAAGTCATGCAGACGCTCAGATCGCCGCCATCACCAAACAGCAAGGCGCCAAACTTGCTACCCGCAATGTTGCGGACTTCGCAGACTGTGGCATTGAGCTAATTAACCCGTGGGATGCCCCCTAAGGGCGGTCGGTTCCTTCCTGTTTTCCACCGGAGTCAGAGAAAGGCACAGGATCAGCTTCCCGCAAAGTGGGGTAAAGTAACCTCAGTCGGGTCTCCCGGAAAATGTCTCGGAAACACAAGAGCCTTCCTGGCACGGCGGTCTTGGAGATGACCGCGCAGCCGCGGACTGGCAGCGAGGTTCCCGCCGCCATCGTCGCGGGTGAGGCCGCAGTCCGCGGACTCATCGCGGGAAAACATTCCAAGGCCGCACTGGGGGCGGCCAAAAATCTGCACAAGCGCCATGCCACACCAGCCTCGGAAAGCCTACTCCTTGAAGCCTACCAGGCCCGCATGGGCGATCTTCTGGGTCACGGAATGCTCGTGGAGGCCCGCTCGCTCATGGATCTGGTGATCGGGCGTTTTCCGTCGGCGACGGCGCGGCTGGAAGACCTTCTGCTCGAAATTCGGGTCAACGAGGGGAATCTCGACGATGTCGTTGCCCGTCTAGCAGACGCCAACCTGCCGTCTCCAGCCCGGGAAAAAATCGAACGGGCGATCCGGCAGCAGGTGGCGGACCTGTATGCCCTTTCTCGCGCGTCCTCGCTGCCACCCGGTCACAGCTTGCGGAAAGCTGCGGCGGCGCTCGCGACCGCCTTCGAAGTTGCGACCCGCGGCCCGGTCGGGCCATCCGACTTGGTCCTGCCGGAAGTTTCGCGGGGGAGTCCCCTCGCATCCTGGAAGGCGCTGGTCAATGCGATCGCGGCGTTTCACCGGCGGGCCGACGCGGACTGCCGTAGGTGGCTTCAGGCGATCGCTTCGGATTCGGTTTCCGCACGCCTGGTGCCGGTCATCCAGACGATGTTGGGCTCCGCGAGCGAGGGAGTGCTTGCTTCCGCCGCCCAGAAACTGGTCGCCGCGACCGGAGCCGGCGGGGATGCGCTCCGTCCTGCGCTGGCCGCCCTGGAATCGGCATTGGCTGCCAAGAAACCGAAGTTAATCATCGAAAAGGGGCGGGCCGCTTTATCAGCGTGTCACCAGTTTCACCCCGATGTGTACGAGAAGCTGCGGCGTCACCTCAGCATGCGCACGACGGCGCTGGGCTTCTCTCCGGACTGGGTTCAGGATGCAATCGGGGGGAAGATCAAGGAAGATGCGCGGTATTTCCAGCTGACGGCCAGGGCGGCGGAAGGCCGTAGCAGCGTCGAGAGTTTGACGGAAGCGATTGTCGCCTGGGCGAAGTTCCGGGACTGCGCTCTCCAAGAGGATTGGTTTGTCGCCAACAGCATGGAAGACGGGGTCCTGTTGCTGCACCTGGCCGAACTGGCGGCTGACGTCCCGGAGAACGAGGCGGAGGACCTGCTGGGACCCGAGCCGCCCCCGGGTTCATTCGCCCCCGGAGTACTGACACCGTGGCAGATGTTCTCGCCCAACGCTCTCTATGAACGGGCCTGTCGCGCCGATCCGCACGCGGAGGCTTTCCAGTCCTGGCTGTCCTGGGCGAAAAAGCATCGTGACTGGAGAGTGGCGGACGGCGCCGCCGAGTGCTGGTCTGAGGTCCGGGAAAAGGATGTGGTGCCCCTCCTGTGGCTGATGGAATCGAGCGAGAAGCGCAATGCCTATCAGAAGTCGCTCAGGTATCTCGTACGAGCCGAGCAACTGGACCGCCTTAATCCAGAAGTTCGCAAGGCCAAAATCCGGCTCCTCGTGGCCGGGGCTCTCCGCCATTTCCGCCAGCGCAAACCGCACCTGGCCACAGAGGGAATCGAGCGGCTCGAGGGCCTGGCCGAGCCGGGTGGAAATCTGCCCGCTCTGGTGAGTGCCCTGCGGACGGTCTGCGCGGCCATCGATCGGGATCCGGATGGAGTGGCGCGGCACGGAGGCGAGGCGGAGGCGCGCCTGGGAAATCCCGTGGCCGCCTATGTTCTCCTGCACGCTGTTGCCGATTCGTCCGTCCTCGCGCCGGAAGAGATACTGCTCCATCCGCCCAGCCAGAAAGCTTTGACGGATCCGACATCGTTGAAGGGGGTGGCCAAGGCCTGCGTGCTGGGGGAGTCCATCGGCATCCAGGTGACGATTCCGGAGGAGTGGGAAGACCGATTGACGGCTTCCTTCCTTCGCCCCGACCTGCCGCTGGACACGGCCGAAACGCTGGTCGTCGGCGAAGCGGCGATTCGCAGCGAGGAACCGGA
>Ga0123355_10014140_pt1 | contig 12459 bp, 5 predicted proteins | sample TergutEmb28metaG_3_FD_89872 | JGI IMG/M metagenome (GOLD analysis project Ga0123355, IMG submission 89872) | Embiratermes neotenicus P1 segment gut microbial communities from Petit-Saut dam, French Guiana - Emb289 P1 | ecosystem: Host-associated > Arthropoda: Insects > Digestive system > Gut ...
CTTATTTTTTTTTTTTTTTTTTTTTTTTTTTTTTTTTTCAAAGCAAACAACAGTGTGACACAACCACCACAAAGTTGGCTCGTGGATTCCAGTCAGACATGTCCCTCAATGACAGCAGCTGACTTCTCACATCTTGTATCAAGTCTTGTGCTTGTAATAAGAAGATGTAACCGCTGTGTTTGCTTTGGGTAACATGTTTAACCTCCTGGCAAGTGCTGCGAAGTTGTAGAGTCCACTGTTCTAGCCGGTGCAGTTCTTCTAGTGCTGAAGTACAGAAATCGGGTTCTACAGATCTAGGATTGAAGACACCGTCACCAACCGTCAGGAGCCTGCTCTGGAGCTGACCGTTATTGCTGTGTTCGTAATGCCTCTTAGAGATGACTGCGGCCTCCCCTGGTGCGAAATTTCGCAGCGCGATGTCATGTAGACACTTTGCGAGATGGGTTTGTGTTGACCCAAATGTCTGCATAAATAAACGAATTAACAGAACTTTAAATATTTCCATTTCTAAGGATTGAGCAAAGTTCGAACTAACGTACCTTTACTTAATTCTGCAGATGCGGTTAAGCGTGCCTTGTTGCTAGGACGTTCTTACACAAAACTTGGAGCAAGATGTGAACAGTGTCTGGGCTTCGATTTGTTGGTTTCAGAATTTACACGTTTTAAAAATAGTCCCATTTTACCGAATTATTTAAGTGCTTTTTGTTGTTCTACGAAAAGTGGACCTTTAATCAAATGACTCTGTGGTTCTAAGTACTCATGTTATGTACTGAGTTATTGCATTATTTGTTGCCTATTGTACGAAAAGTGGGCAGGTATTCATATCTTTCCTTTAATCAGCCGACTCTATGTTTATAACTATGCATGTCATTTAACTATCCTGACTAATATAGCTGAGTGGACCTTTTGGGGACAAAGCACCTCTGTTTTATTGCTGATTACAGTGTATCCAGAAATGGAATAATGTGGGAACATATGATGTATAACTGGAGAGAAATACATAACCTAGTGTTCAATACGTCAGCCGAAAAATGTGGGACATGAATGTGAAAATCAGTAATTCAGTAATCATAATTTAGTTGAACCTAAGTCGATAGCATATCCACGCTTACGCAGCAACACCGTAGGCAAACTATATATTCGAGTGGATGCTACTTGCGTGACATAGTACAATATCTATTAGAGCACTGAAAGTAAAATTTAAATACGTATCAGCTTGTTACCTGGCAAACGCTGTCCTAAATTTGTAAGTCGTCGGTGAAATAGAATGTGTAGCGTATGTGAAGAAGAAATTGTCTATGGCGTATCTAATGGAATTGGATAATTTGGATATACTCCCGTTTTGACGGTTTTCCTGTCACAGTCACATTTCTATTCATACGTCTAAGTGGGGTGTCTTCCAAGCTACAACACTACTATGCGCTTCACAAAAGATCTGTAAAAAGCGACGATTAGCTTTGTCATACCCATTTGTCGGGTCTCTGTGGCTTCATGCAACAACTCGGCTCCCACCGTACGAATTTTCGTGAAAATTTGTGTTGGGTAGTTTTAGTGAAATTTTCCTACCAAATTCAAGTTACGTTAAAAACGTGACGACAATAAGAGGTTGTACGTAATGAGATCCATGGTGCAGCGATGAGGTCCCAGCCAAAGCCATCGAATCTGTACGGCACAGTGGGCCAGATACCACCCTGTGGCACCAAATGTAATTCAGCGCTGCGTTCTAATTGCTACTGCTTCTAACAAACGTAATAAAATAACCAGATTTCCACTTTGCAAGAAACTGCAGTGCCGCACTGTTTAGTAGCACTTTATTATTATTATTACTAGCAGAACTTCGTCTGCCGAGGCTTGAAGCCTGCATAGAAAAGGGGTAGTCGGTAACCTCCCTGGTCGGCAAAGAAGACCTATCGCCCTGCTCCACGATGCCCGAGTTGTAAATATTCCGGCCAGGGAGAGGTGGGTATGGTTGCTTCCGGACCCTCTGGTGGTGTACGTCTTATCTTTTATTTTCACTTTAGCCCCCCCTCCCCCCACACTCTCAGGAGGTGATCACTACTAACGCTGGGGGTTTAAGTGTGTAGAATGATGGGGGTTTGGGCGAGGGGTTTTTATTTACTATTCGACATAAAAACATGCATGAGCACGAACTTTTATTTTTCATAGCGCAACAGCCCCTAGTGGGCCAGGGCCTCTTCATTATCAAGGCTACACGACCACACTAAGACACCAACTACACTCGGTAAGACGCCTGTGTACGTGTGATCAGCCCGAAGCAGAGACAACTACACAACAACACAACACTCGCCAGAGAGAGACAGCCATGCGCCAGGCGGGATTCGAACCCGCAATAGCGGCCGCAGACCTACGCCTTAGACCGCGCGGCTACTGGGATCGGCGGTACATACTATACACTTATAAAATCTATATTACACCACGTATACAAAATTTATGTAAGCAATTACCACCCTCATTCATAATTTTTTTGTCACGTAGCTCCTGATTTATCCAAATTCATAACAGTAGGGCTTTCTCCAAGCTTTGTCTTAGTACCACTCATTCCATCTTCACTTCCACTTTTATGCATATCTGGCCTAATCCAGTCAACATCACTGACCGGATTGCTAGCCAGTTTGAAGTGCTGGATGTCCAGCTGTGACGTCAAGCGATAATCGTGTGAGCAGAGTTTAGCTGGCTGCAATGTGAAACAAATGAAGCAGCTCAGAAAGCCTGTGGTCTCTGGCTGAAATGTCTGGCTGACCTTTAATAACTTCTGCTATCACACATCAGTGTGATAGAGTCTCCTGTATGGAAGTGTGATTTGTGCTTACTGTGTCTTGAAATGAGGACTATTTAAGGTACAAATATCTTTGAGTCATTGGTTTTCAGAGTTATTATTGTTACACACAACTTTTCGACGTTCTTCGACCTACTTACTCCCTTTACTGTGACAGAACTTGCTAATTAAATAGTCTTACAGCAACTGTCTTTTGTCATGTTGCATTTAAAATACCAGTAAAAATTTTACACTTATGATTTCTCTGATCTCTTGCTGTTGCTGTGCAAACTGTCTTTTGTGACTTGGACTCACATAGCACACGACTTTAAAAAGCTATGTATCGTTATTATCTCGCTTTTACGAGATTAGTACAAAAATGCATGAGATGGTCTAACATAGTATGGCGACACAGAGGTGCGAATGGGATGCGTGTTTTTAGCGTAAAGATACAATGAAAAACACAATAATTACCATGCATTGTTGGATACTTCATTTTAATTACATACTGTGGCACCGAAAATGTGGATTTCTTGTGGTGTGATGTAATAATCAAATGACGTAATTTTCTTTTAACGTAATGTTCATATACAGTGGCGCTAGTATTGCTTTCGCCTCAAAAGTTTGCGCGCCCGTCGTGTTGGTACTGATTGTAGGAAATTTAAAACTGCGGCATTGATGTGTGCTACAATGGCATAATATGTACAGTAAGTTTCGTGGAATTCGGTTAAGTGGCTCAGAAGTTGATGTTGGACAACCCACACGGACAGTATGATGATATCAGAAGATTAATTATTTTTACTAAACGAGGAGGTTAAAAAAGACAATGATTTGTTAAAAATGTTTACGTTGTGTAGTGTGTTGTAAGTTACATAGTTCGTTGTATGTTTTTGTAGAATGTAAGTTGTATAATTTTCTTGCAGGCTTCCAATACGTAAATTATTCAAATAAATAGAATACATAGAGGAAAACGGCAGAGTACGCGTCTCATGTATGTCGTAAATTTCAGGACACAAAGTGCAAACTGTTCATGTAATTTTATTTAAGCATCACTTTGTCGTAGCAGGCATTATTAACCTGAGCGATGTTAATAGTCTTAGTAGATGAAGCCGAATTGTCGGCAAAAATTTGTTCTAGTAATGACGTGAAGGAAGTGGGCATAGATCAGGCCGGGCTTGACGACCAGGGAATGGGGGTTGATTTCCGGAGGGGCAGAGTTCCCCCCCCCCCGGGAATCTAGACCGGCTTGTGTTCAATGGACAGTGGGGATTCTTTCCCCGAAACAAAGCGATGGGGGTGTGAAACTGACCGACCATCTCCGTTTAGTGCCGTCGTTAAGAATGCTTGGAGCTATACTTCCACTTTTCATTATGTTTTTATGGCGTGGCGCTTAATTAAGCACAGAGACACCCATTCACTCACCCACCTCCAGTCCTTCCATTTATCCATCAGTCCATTCATTTAGTCATGTAGTCGCTCACTGAATCTCGCCCAAGGAATAAACAAATGAATCAGTCAGTTGGTAAATTAACAAATGCAAGTGAGAAAGCAGCCATTAAAAGTAAGTTGTTTTTGTGTTCCACGCCTTTTTCTCCTAATGTGGTGGATGAATATACTGGAAATATCCTACACTGATAATACGGACCGAAACAGGTAGAGGTGCGTAGTTTTATCAGTGTAATTGTAAGTTGTGTTCCTTTTGATTAGCACCGTCATAACGGTGCCGATGCAGATCTCAATATGGTCCCATTCGGTCTAATAATTCTGGTTTCGATGCAGTTTGCATGGCCCTGTGTCAGTTGCCCACTACGACACACGCCAGCTTGTCACACAAGTCACAGAAAACAGTTCTTTACTTATTGGTTGTATGACTTAATTATTTTTCGTGCCGGAGTAAGGAAAACGTATCCTGAAGGGCTATGACATAATTGAAGGGATGTCAGAACGCACTGAATTCAAACATCTTTCTTTTTTTAATGACTGTTTGCCTTCTTTACCTCTGTTTCGAGCTTGTGAGTTAAAGAGTTTCCTTCACGCTACCGCATATTTAATTCGACATGTAAAAATAATATTTGTTTTCCTTAGTGTTTTATTTCTGTAGGGGGAATATTTCTTATACAGTTGCTTGTTCCGCTTTAATGAAGGCGACGGGGGTAGCGTTATTATTATTATTATTATTATTATTATTATTATTATTATTATTATTATATGGATGCCTCTTGTCACAGGCTTTTTTTCTTCCTGGTACTTCTCTTGAACCAGCGGTGATCCCTACCGCTCAAGCTTCAAGCTTCGCACTGCAGTACTTTCTGTATTATGTGTAATGCTCCAAGTATAGCTGTATATTATTATTATTATTATTATTATTATTATTATTAGCGGTAGTATTAGTAGTACAGTAATTCTCCGACTTACGTACTTCTCGAATTATGTAAATTTGACTTTATGTAAATTTTTGCCGGCCTGTGCAAACTTAAAGAAATCGTGGAAACGTATTTTACATCCTGTAGGAAATAAATAGCAAGGGATGTTTAATTATATTATTTTATATTATATTCCCTTTTGTACTGGCACTTGTCTTAGTATTTTTATTGTATATTTCGAAGCACAATTTTGTAATTTTTCCCGCGCGTGAGATATAAAAATTGAATTGAATTTAGGGAAATTCGAACTTAGGTAAAACCCGATTTGCGTAAAGTTCCGCGGAACGCAATACTTACGTAAGTCGGGGAGTGGCTATTGCAGTAATAGTAGTAAGTAGTAGTAGTAGTAGTAGCAGGAGGAGGAGGAGGAAGAGGACATGGGAGGAAACATTAAAATGCCAGTAATCATTAATAGATATTTCTAATTATAAAGAAATTCACAACAAAATATTATGGTTTTATTACTACTATTTCGCAGTTTGACACCCTAGTTTAGAGACCAGACATTTGGCCGTCGCTTAGGTGCCTACAGCTATACGTTTGTTTGACATAACTTCAACTAAAGCTATGTTTGTCGGTACTGGCAGAATCTATATTAGTCTATGTGTGTTTATATGCTCCATCGCATCGCTTGTTAGCGCATATTACAGTAGCTATGCCCCGCCGTCTGTCAGCCTGGCTGTACAGCATGTGACAGCTCGGTAACCGCTAAGCGGAGTTCTGTTAACCGTTTGGCCTCGGAATTATTTTTTTTTTTAATTTTAGCACACACTATATATAAAACGTGAATACTACAGGAACCAAATACGTTAAAATTAGGAAACAAACTGCATTTTGAAGAGAAAAAAACGGAGAGTGTATACCATATTTAAAATATTCAGTAACTGTATTTGTTGAATAAATGTATAAAATGCAACGTTTAGAGGTTAGCGGTGCGGTACGACCACTATAGTGGTCGTTAGGCGTCAAAGGGTTAATTGATGGTGAAGAACTATAGGAACAATTATTAAGTTATTTTCATTGTACATTGGTGCACATGAATAGCCGCACACATTTCTAAGTGTACTTCGAGAGCAGTTCGCGAAGAATTCATTTTAACCAGACCGTTTTCGTAAAACCTTTTAGCAAAGAACGAAACACGTGTTATATGCAGTATATTATTTGAGCAAGTCTTGAAGTTTTGGACATAATTACACAAATGAAATATATTACACCTTTGCGTTCAGGGGTAAACAAAGCTGTTGGTCACCAGATCCAAATCAAAGAAAATAATGTTTGCAGGCCACATTATAAGTAACAACTATATGTTTTTACTTATGTACTATCGTTAATAATAATAGTAATCCATCGCCGGTAGTGCCTATATTGAGGCGGTAACAATTAATTGAAAATTGGCTTTAAAAATTTGGTTTCATCTACAAAATTTGTGAGACGTTGACTGTGACTAAGAGAACAACATGAATGAAATAAGCAGATTATTTCTGTGACAGAAGCACTTCGTGACGCGCACTGTGCTTTCAAACACTTAACATTTAACGATCTTTAACTTACCTGTTCAAAAACCTATTAGCAATGAAACCAAGTATTGCGATGGTTAATACGCCGTATTGTTTTTGAATGGGGATAAAATCATTCGTCGAATTTTATAATTTGGGGTTTCACGTTTCTAAAATTAGCGTGCGGTCCTCATTTTGCACCTCACTACGTGCGCTGAATTTCTAGAATGCTGTGCTTGCAGGAGCCGCAGTATCAGTAATCATAGCGCGATGCTTAGTAATCCAGTGCTTCAGATATTGCTGCCTCAGCGTCGTAACGATGATTCACCTGCCCCAGGTTGGCGCCACTCGCTGCGTGGCTCAAATGGTGGTGGCAGACAAATCATAGGTTTTAATACTTTTTTGAATAGAAGTATTCTGGGTTTTACAGATGATTCAAATGCGGAATTTGAAATTTAGAGTAGATATACAAATTTTCAGTGGTTTCAGGTCTGACAAAGGCCTCTTAAATCATCACTTTCAGAGAGTGATAATGGCCGTCGGTAATAGTGCGGGTAACATTTAGAAATAAAATATGTGTAAATGATCGACTGTTAGGCTCATCTCGAAAAAGAGCGATAAAGGTTGTGAAGATTTTTTTTGCTAACGATATCCGTGATGAAGTTTACGTAGACCTCCGCGCAACATTTTGCCACACATCCTACCGAGAAGCTTCCACGTTTAGTGACTAGTAGGCCTAACTCAAGGCTTGTGTACAAGAGGGTAGTTAATTGCTTGAAAACACCTCCTGAAGCTGTCCAATTGGGACCTTTACTGTGAGAATTTCACGTTCCCTCTTCTAACACAACCTTCTAGACTTTATTCAGGCACACAAAACTCAGTTTTCTTATTCGATAATAGCTGTTGTTTTGACAGGATTACTACAGCACTTCGGTGGACATCCGGCTAAGTGTCAGTTGCAAGGAAGATTACTCCATTGTCATCTGTTGTGGAGACCCATACAGGTGAAAACTACTGACATTTCTCTAAATTTACTAACCTCCTTCAGACTACCGAGTTTCAGAATGAATGGAACTTTACGCAGACTTCCCTGCACGTTTCCTTGGCATAATGGTTAAGCACAAGACCAATTTTATTGCAACTCCATTCTTCACCTTTCACACATTAGCTAGGTTTATTATAGAGGAAACTTCGCATTTAACATTTGTTATAAGTTGAGAAACGTAACCTGTGTGTGAGAGCTTCTTTGTGTGTTATTAGCTGCTATTATTTTAATGTTAATAAAAGGTAAAGTAAGAGAACCGTGAACTACAAATAAATCGTGGCATTTATGTAATATCATATATTACACGTTTCGGCCTCAGAGGCCATAATAAGGTACATGTGTTTGTAAAAATATATTTAAACAAGTGTGTACAACGCCAATATATATTCTGAACGTATTTTTATAACGAGAAGTAGCTGATTATGACTTTGTAGACCCGAAGCGGGTAAATTAAATAATTCCCGAAACTGAGTTGCGATTAGCGGTTCTTTAATTTTACCTTTTATACATATCGTGTCACAACGCGATATGTAGAGCATGCTATTAACATTTAGAGAGTATCGCAACCCTTTGCAATGAGACTTACAAGTATGACATTTTTGGCTGAGAATGACATCAGGATAATCTTTTACCGTTGCCATCAAGTCATGAATTATGGTGTAAATGCCTTGCATTTTTTTGTATCATTTGCGTTTTTTTACATTTTTTACTTTGTCACAGTTAATTTATGACAGCAAAGTTTCTCTGATAGGAACGATATGACAGACATACCATATCCCAGGAACAAGAAGTAGAATGCCGACTGCAAATGTGCCAGGGTCAGCTTAATGTACTCGCCTACTGGCAGGTTGAAATCCTTTGCAGATGATAAGGTCGCACTATATTTTAAATCCTGCCACCACTTCTCTATGAGCCCTGCCTGATGTACAAGGCGGATGACTTTATTATACGCATCCAACATAGGGTTACCTTTAGGAACCGGAATCACTACGTATTGCCTGTAGTAGGAACCATCAAACTGACAAACTAAAGGTTTACCGTCGCCATCCATGTATTTGAGAGCTGCCATGTACTCGTTGTTATACTTTGTGAAGAACAGTGCTAGGTCTCCTTTTGTGGCCAGTCTTTGTTGACAGTCTTCAACAACGTCACAGCTTTGCTTATGGCGATAGCGGTTGTCGGATAATCCTGGAAGAATCGATACCATGGTTGTAGGTATACCGTATGCTATGCCAGATTGTAGAATCTCTTCTTCGGAGGACAGCTGATGCTGGAGACCAGGATCTATCAAGAAGCTGGTCAGGTAGGTCTGATAGACAGTGTTTACCGCCCAACAGTACAGTACCCATACCAGAAAGATGCCTCTGATCACAGCTACATGAGGAGGGTTGTTGGAGGCGGATTCTTCCAGTATTATAGCCCAGAAGTTGAGGAGACACTTTACTAAACTCGTATAAGCCCGATTTTCAATGGGCACTGTAGAAATGCTGTTGCTTATCTTGACTACTTGCCACATGACGAGGGCGGCGATGACGTAAGCTATGAGGAACCCCAGCCACAGAGAGTATTTGAACACCCTTGTAAGGCTCATCCAACGAGGATAAGGTTGGGCACAAGGAACATACCACCTTGCCTCGTCGATGAGGTAAGGGAAGGAGCATTCGATCTCGTTAATGATGTGACATCTGTAGAACCAACCGACCAGCGCCAGATCGGAGTACCCCCGCAAGATCTCGGCTGTTACTCCCACCCATGTGCCGTTATCTAGCAGGAAGCCCCATCTGCTTCCATCTGGAGGAGGTGGTTGCAATACCATGGTCATGTTCATCGCCTGCTCGATTACTCTGATGAGGCGCAGGTCCAGGCCATCCTCATAATCCACAGTGTTAGTCGCCTTACTCTTCATCATGAAAGGTTCGTACTCAAATGTAGAAACAGTAAATGGGCAGCCATACAAATCTCGAGGGATCTTTGCTGGGAATAATGAAGTGTTGTGAAGGAAACGACTTTTTCCTTCCTTGTTTGTAACGCAACTGTCCAAAAGAACGACGTCTCTGATGTCACCACATCGACCTCGAGGGTGGTATGGAAACGACGTGTATATGTTTAATTTGCTGGCAGACGATTGTCTCAAAACAACTGCATTGACGACTTTCGAATGCCAGAGTTCAGAGAGCATATCTTGTGTTAGAGTATCATTGGGAGATATTCCAATCTGCAAGATCATAACAATATGCTTCGCTCTTGGATTCCAGCCAGTATTTGTTTTTAATTGTTTAATTTGAAGTCTGATATCTTCCACGGCTGATTCGACTCCTTGCACAAGCAGTATGTAACTTCCATGCTTTATTGTTGTATTTTGTAATTTTGGATTTTCAGTGTGTGCTTCCGACACGAGAATGGACCACTTTTCAGTCTGATGTATTGCTTTCATCAGCAATTTGCTTGTGTCTTGCCGCAGATGTGAATGATTTGTGAGTTTTAAGTATCCAATGTTGCAATGGTCATAATGGCTTTTGTTTGATGTAATAAAATTGCTGCTTGAAATTACCATTGTACGTGCTGTGAAGTAACGTAACGCTATATTTTGCGAACACTGCGCCAGATGGTGAGAATTTCCCTCGGTTGTGGTAAAAAACAGACTTAATAAAACTGTCACACTTAACGCTTTCATGAACACGTCTCGCATATGGCAAGAAATTATTCTTATTGCTGGATGATTCATTTTGGTTTCTTGAACAGTTGCCAGTATAAGACTGTGTCTATACACTGTTCTTACTTTTTCCAGAATCAGCAATATAGATCTTCAGAGTTTGTACTGTTGTCTTTCATTGGTGATGTAAGATCAATATGGTCACAAAGGCCTGTTTAATTTGCGGTAGAAACATGTCAATAGCAGTTACCTAATGTTGAGCTTCGTTTGGTTACTTTGCGGTTGCGTGATGAATTCGAAACAAAAAATTCTGGAAGGAATTTTTTAAAGATACCATTCAGTAACAGGGCGGGATTCAAACAGAGCGTCAGTATTGTTATCATTACTCGCAGTTCTCTTTCCAATGAACAAACTATTACTTTGTCACTGATTACTTGGTGACGTATGTTACCTCACGTGGTGACACAAGGTTTGTAGTGAGGTTAATTCTGTATTAATTTGACTAACACTGAGTCTGTACACTTAGTTTGTTTTTACGGCTGCTCTGCTCCACAGTTTTCTGCGAGTTTTATAATGTATGATCTTTTTATGAATTCTTTGTACGTAGTGTATAAACGAACTGATGAAGATATAGTAGTGCCCTCCCGTCACAAAATTCAAAGAATTTCGATTGTATTTGCTTAATGCTAAGCGTACTACCGCAAATTTATTGTGGTACATATTCTCCTGATACATACTACTTACTTATTTACTTACTTACTCCACGAAGCAGAGTCCTTCCTGGGAAACTAACCGGTTTTCATCTAGTCAAGAAATTCCTTGCATTTTATGGAACCCGATGGTTCATTACCGCATTCATAAGTGCCCGCCACTTGTCCCTATCCTGAGTCAGTTCGATCTAGTCCATACCCCCAAATTCCACTTCCTGAAGACCCATCTTAATATTATCCTCCCATCTACGCCTGGGTCTTCCAAGTGGTCTCTTTCCCTCAGGTTTCCCCACCAACACCCTGTATACACCTCTCCTCCTCCTATACACGCTACATGCCCCACCCATCTCATTCTTCTCGATTTTGTCACCCGAACAGTATTGGATGTACGTTAGATTACATATCATTAATCCCCTCATTATGTAGTTTTCTCCACTCCTCTGTTACCCCGTCCCTCTTAGGCCCAAATGACACATGCTACACGAAGCACAAATCCAACCATTGATTTTTTCTCGAAAAAACCTTTTGTTCCTACAAAATGTAGGCAAATTATTTTAAACTTAAAGGGGTCGTTCAACTAATATAGGTACAATGGACGAACCAGAATAATGCAGGTGGTAATCCATCTTATACACATGGCATTGTTTAGGGCGATCCCCTGTGAGTTAGGTAAATTTGATGAAGAATTGAATTTATTTGAAAATATAAAACTTCCATTGGCATTGGCACGAAGCTGTTAAAATATTCTATACCTGAGATAAAGGATCGATTTTTGATTATTCTCAGTATCTGCTGATATAAATAAAATATGCCAGTTGAGTGGTCGATAGTGGTTATGTGCCCAGTTTTCAAGGAAGCAAGGAACAGAAACGGCTGTATTAATTACAGAGCAGTCACTCTCCTGTATAGCTATTGTCTGCCAGGTTTAGGCGAAACGCCCCGCCTAAGTATTGTAGTTTAAGCCTTTTTATTGAAGAGCAGCGTGGATTTAGGAAATGAAATTTTTTTGAGACTGCATGTTTATAATGGAAAATATTTATTCGAGGAAGGTAGGAATATAATTTACCAATATTATTATTTATTCATTATGAAAACACGTTGATAGATTATGCCGAGTAATGGAAGATAAGGGTTATGCAGCACATTTAATTAAAAATAATACAGAACGCGTATATTATTACCAGTTTCACTAAAACAGTGGGGGGGGGGGGGGGGGGGGGGGAGACGGGACAAACGCAAAACAATTAAAAAAAAAAAGAAATAAAAAAATAAGCAAGAAAAAATAAAAGTGAAAAAGGGAGGGGGGGGGGGCGGAGGGGATTAAGAGGACAAATAGACAATACGACTGCAAACTTA
>Ga0123355_10014141_pt1 | contig 12459 bp, 7 predicted proteins | sample TergutEmb28metaG_3_FD_89872 | JGI IMG/M metagenome (GOLD analysis project Ga0123355, IMG submission 89872) | Embiratermes neotenicus P1 segment gut microbial communities from Petit-Saut dam, French Guiana - Emb289 P1 | ecosystem: Host-associated > Arthropoda: Insects > Digestive system > Gut ...
AATATAAAATTTTTTTTGTTTCTGTTAAACAAAAAATTTTTTTTTTTTTTTTTAAATTATCTTATTTCCTTCCCCCCCCCCCAATTTTTTTTTTTTTTTTTGTGCCCCCCCCCCCCCCCCCCCCCCCACACACACACACACACAAAAGTAATTTTATTCATAAAACTGTTCTGTTTCTTGCTGAGAGGTGTTGCATGCTGCAGTTTTTGGCGCGTTCGCAAAATTGCGAAACGCAACTATTAGCTTCGTCCGTCCGTCCGTCCGTCCCCATGGAACAACTCGTCTCCCATCGGACGGATTTTCATGAAATTTGGTATTTGCGTGTTTTTCGAAACTCTGTCGAGAAAATTCAAGTTTCATTAAAATCTGACAAGAATAATGGGCACTTTACGTGAAGACCTATGCACGTTTATGATAATATCTCGCTCAATTCCTCTTAGTTGGAAATGTTCCAAACAAATGCTGTAGGGAAAACAAAACACACACTTTATGTTCGGTAATCCCGCCCCCGAAAGTCGTGCCGTTTACGAGATAATGTTGAGAAATACAGTACGACCAGCCAGGCCACAGATGACAATACGGCGCAAGCGCTTTTCATGCTGGATAACTAAGGATAAAGACAAGCACTCGGAATATGTAACACTTATTGCATTTCCATTGCCTGTCTTGTTGTAGAGTTAGTATGATCTTATTCTACTCACTACATTCACTTCTTGTTCATGGCTTTATCGCTTTAGTTTATTATCCTCATCATCATCGTCGTCGTCGATGCATTGGTGGTTGCGTCGGAATGGACCGATCACACTCTTCCGAACAAATGAGCCTAACGGTAGAACTCGAACAGTTCAGACCTAGCTAAAACAAGCGAAATGAGGGCAAATCAAAACGGTAGAGCCTGCATACAGGAACCAAGCCATCAGCTGCTACGTCAAGTTTCTAACTTACCTGTTGGAGGTCGGCGTTTAAGTTAACTCACGCAAATTATCAAACTCAAAAAAGGGAAACCGTTTGGTACAAAAACTGCCCACTTCACCATGCGCACTGTTCTTGGATGCATCAAAGACCCGAACGATTCACTAACTGAAGGAACCTAGACGTTTATCTTGTGGAAAGACCGGCCGTGTATCAGTACCTTCTGATATGCTATCGCAATAGTCTAAAGTACACATCATCCTGAAGAGCGAAGAATGAGAGCTTCGTGTGATTTATTTTGCTCCAGGAATTTTCGTAGGATTTAAAAGCATGGTAGAAAAGGTATCTGTGAAGAATTTACATATAGCATCTTCTGCGACAGGATAATATTTAGAAAGGTACGTAAGTACCAACATTTCGGAAGCGCTAGTACCTACATACCAAAATACATGGCGCCATATTGGAGAAGATGACAATCATCATAAACACCGGTGTGAGACTTACCGGTATGTTCAACCAACAAATACACAAAATAATTGTTAACATTTATTTCTTATAACTCAAGCATGTTTCGATACCTAAGTATCATCATCAGGGAGCTGTTCGTATGCTACATTTACAAGACAATTGAATGTAATCGATTATACATGTAGGTGTTACACATTAAAAGACTAAAACATTAAAATACCGTAAAAACAGCAAACTGATACACCTCTTAAGATGTTTTGGTCTTTTAATGTGTAACGCTTACAGGTATAAAGGATTACATTCAATTGGAGCGTAACTTTAGCATACGAATAGCTCCCTGATGATGGTACTTAGGTATTGACATTTTGTGGGAGTTATAAGAAATAAATAAGTGTTAACAAATACTTTGTGCATTTGTTGGTTAAACAGAGCTGAAATTCTACGAAATGCACGGTACGCGCTGTATCCAGACCAGAGTGAGAACTTCAAATGTAACAAATTGCGTAGTGCCTAATATAGTTTCTAAAGCAAAGCATATCTCACAGAGCGAAAATCTGTGGCCTTCACTAATGGACAATGATCCGGTCAAGTCAGCAGTGCCCCCATTTTTCCATTAACACTGCAGAAAAAAAAATCTGTTTTACCTTCCCCTTTCAAAGAATTTCGGACGGTTGTGGCTATACGCTTGTTTATTTCATATGCGCCAGGCGAGATGAGGGCAGAGTCACTGCTTGACTCAGTGGTTAAGTAATGATTCTGCTCAATCGTTTCCATGTTGCCAGGTCCTACGGCTGCATTAGACCTGGGTTTGCCACTTCTTTCCAGCAACTATTAATTGAGTATAAAAGTCTCCCTGTAATATACACGAAGAAATCTTAACTATATGCATCCCGTGTGCTGGAGAATAAATAAAAGCAGATACAACCGTCCAAAACACAACTTCATAAAAATAATAAGTTAACCAGCCACGTGTTTCGACCCTCTAGAGATCATCTTCAGGCTGATATCTGAAACATACTAGGAAGTATACACATCATATTTGGGACATCTCGCTTCTTACAGGTATTTGTTACAAGTCTAGTCTTTACATACAATTTGATTTCAAGGTTATAATTGAAGATTAAACTTACAAGATTAAAATTCAACTGTAAAAAATTAATGAAAGCAGTTATTAAAATCTTCAGTTTTTAAAAATTAGCAGTTGTTGGTAGTGGAATTTTGCTGGTAGATGCCGTGTGGTTTCCTATAATAGTACATAGTAATTATAAATGCTGTGATCGCTTTTGTTGTTATATGGGTATATAAGAAGCGAGAGCTTCCGCACATGATCTGCATACTTCCTAGTATGTTTCAAATAGTAGCCTATAGATGACCCCTACAGGGTCGAAACATGTAGCTGGTTAACTTATTATTTTTATAAAGTTGTGTTTTAACGGCTGTTAATCTGCCTTTATTTATATACACGAAGGCAGAGAGTAGTAGTACTTTGTCCTAACTTCAGCTCAACGCCACGCACCGGCCGCTTTACCCCCAAGAAGAGCCCCGGTCACTGAAAGACAATACGCATTATTACCAGAATAATCCAAGAATGAGATGGTCAACAAATACAAAACGCATAAAACAAAATGGAATTCATACAGAGGTGAAATAAAGGGATGACGTGGGAGACATAGGTGTATACAGGGCACGAAGAATAATATTAAAAACCATCTTCAAGAAACAATAAACGTTTGAGGAAATGGGCGCGATTCATCTGCTCATACATGAAAACAAAGGTAGGCTCTTGCGAACACGGTAATCAACATGGTACCCAATAACCGAAGAGAATTTACTGACAGCCTGTGCTCAAAAGTTTAACTACACAGCAATGTTGTTAACCGCCACGCTTTTGAATACAACCAACTCCCAACAGAACGTAAAACAGTACTTAAAAATAGGATCCAGCCGATTCAGCAATTAACACAATTGCCATATGCAGAAAATAGGGTAATGTCTTACTGGCTTAACCAGAGTAAGAATTACAAACGATAACGCACCTAGAGCTTAATGTACAAATACTTATCCATCAAATACTAAACACATGAGAGACTAATATGCTGCAGTAATAAAGTGTCAATACGCTGGTCGGAAATATAATTACTGAGAAAGGTACAACACCTTTGTACGTTATCCAAGAACACAAAGAGGTACTGAAATACACTACAATAAACAACACAGTAAACAGAATTATTAGAGGGAAACAAATTTCAGGAAACCGACGTCAAAACAGCAATAAATGCACAGCAGACCATCGGTCTTTTTTATTTAAAGACTCACAGTAATGATGAAGCAAAGATTAAGTTTCTTCGACCATTATTACAAAAGTAAGATACCAGCGACATATGCAGGATAAGAAGGTACGGCCATTTTGTATCTGAATACCGACAGACCTGACGTTACGTGTCCCTAACACAGTTAACTACTTTTGGAGGAAGGGAAGGTAAATTTATCGTGGGCAAGGCTTACAAGCTACACGAGATAAGGACGACCCCATGTTTACATTTGTTGGTGACGTTATTCTGCAGTACATGGAAACATTATGCGGCAACAGCATTCGCCACGGAGGCCTGGCCAGACTACCTTCCGACAAATGAATATAAAGTCCCTTTCTACCTCTTTTCTTTTTTGCGTATTTAACGACGCTAGCAATACACACTACGCAGCGTCGAGTAATCTGATGATACCGCATAAAGAATTTGAAGAGATGCAAAAGCGGGTGATTGTGGATTAAAATCAGGTACTGGCCCCTCGTTTGCCTGGCGCTGAGAAAAAAACACGAACAACTTAAATCAGGATAGTCGCTGGCTCTGCACAGAATCAAACGGGGCACCACCAAACTCAATTCGGGAGCTACACCGCTTCGGTCAAATTGTGAAGTAACTAAAAGAAATGGGATGCACAAACGCCGGGTGCCAGATCGCCGTGGCGACTAAATTTTGAGCAGTGGCCCCTCATATTGGTGAATCCTTGGTATGGAACTTGCTGCATATTACCCTTCTGTAGCCTAAAATGTTGAAGTGGCTCCTAAATATCTCGAAAATTTGGGCACCCCTGTAGTAAAATATAATATTTTATTATAATACGTCGTATTACCAATATATGTAAAGAGCTGCCAGACCTTCTACTGTAACGCACAAGCCTAATATAGTTGTACACATGCACAAAAAATCCCTCGTTTCATCAATTTGCCATTCTGTTCTTAATTTCTTAGGCTTACAGCGTCGACGGTAGAGGAATGAATGTGAATAAAACGTGTGTGGAATGTTATTAATAGGGAAGCACCGACGCACCTGAAATTAAAACTGTACCAGTGTTACTTTGACCACAACAAATCCCATATGGACCGTCCTGAAATGGAGTCCGGGACTCCCCTGTGACCAACCGGCAAAGATCCCGCTCAGTTATTGCATTTACAGCTGTACGTACATACGAAACGGATGTGAATGGAATTTCTCTCCGCCTAATTCACTGACGCCGCTTTCAACTTACAAAACCAACACAGCCAAACGAGCCTCATGTGGCCATCACAGACATACTACGGACGCAGTATTTCGGCCTGTCTTAGGGTGTAGACGCCATCACATGATGGGAGAACGTCACATCAAGTTCCCGGTGGGACAACCAGTGCTTCTGCAATTTCTCCGAAATTAAAAATATTTGCAATTGTATTCCTTTCACAAAATGTCTACAATTGCCGGTGCTTCTTCCGTTGCAACGTAACAAATTGACGTTTTCTTCCGGGATTGGAAAACGCATGCGCACTAGTGATAATCAAAGTCCCGTCATGATAGGTGTTCAGAATCTTAGCGGTGGTTCTCAAGCTCGTGGTACTCGCAAAACTGCTTTTTCTTTTTCGCAGCAAACGACTTGGAATAAAGAACGCAAATACAAAGCAACAGTAGGCCTACATCTCATTTTCGGTAACATCGTTTGTTGCATACAAACATAATATTCTCGTAAAAACCTACAGATAGTAAGGTTTTGATAAAAATAGCAGTTTGAAAAGCTTACATAAATGCTGTGCTCCCTACAATTTATACGTATAATGGTGCCCCGCCAGCTTCGCAATGACTTCCTCAAACCCTTTCTCAACTTCAAGTCTGTGTTTGTCTGTAAGAAATGCCGCTAGCAGTTTCCCACTTCTCAAAAACAAATATACATATTTAATTTTTCACGCCCACTTTTCTATTCGAAGCCTCGAGCTGGTCAAATCCAATCAGCTACAGAAAGTTTCAACTGCAAACCGTCTGCCTGGTGTTCAGTAACTTCTGCATACAAAACCTACTTCAAGAACGGAATGTAGTGTAGTGTAGTGTAGTGTAGTGTAGTGTAGTGTAGTGTAGTGTAGTGAATGGTTACTGAATGGACGACCGGGGTTAGATTTCCTGCAGCGGCAGACATCTATCTCTTCGCTTGCGCGACCAAACGAAAACAGGAGCCCACCTACCTCTCTTGCCCGTGAGTAGCGTCTTCTCTCACGGCGGGGTCTAGTGTCCAGGGCGGAATGGTGACCGCTCATGTCCATCAAGTGTAAACGGCAATATGCGTCGAGTTACGATATCTCCACTCCCTCATACGTCCTACTGACTTATTAGCAACGGGACGTTACATTTACTTTAGCCTCCATTACAATCTGTACAAAAATTTGCATTCAAAGTTTTATTTAAATGTACAAGACGTGACTTACTACTTACTTACTCACTCACTCCATGGAGCAGAGTCTTGCTGGAGAAGCTAACCGGTTTGCAGAAGAAATTCCCCACATTTTATGGAACCCGAAGGTTCATTACCGCAATAACAAGTGACCACAACCAGTCGCTATCCTAAGTTAGATCGACCAAGTCCATCCACCCACCCACTTCCTGAAGATATCTTAATATTATCCTCCCATCTACGCCTGGGTCTCCCAAGTGGTCTCTTTCCCTCGGGTTTCCCCACCAAAACCCTGTATACGTCTCTCAATATCCCCACACAAGCTACATACCGCGACCAACTCATTCTTCTCGACTTTATCACCCGCACAATATTGGGCGAGGAGTACAGATCATTAAGTTCCTCATTATGTAGTTTTCTCCATCCCCCCCCCCCTCCCGTTACCTCGTCCCTCTTAGGCCAAAATGTTCTCCTCAACACCCTATTTTCAAACACCCTCAGCCTACGTTACTCCCTCAATGTGAGCGACAAAGTTTCACACCCATATAAAACAACAGGCAAAATTATGTTTCTGTATATTTTAACCTTTAAATTTCTGGATAGAAAATTGGAAGACAACAGATTCTGCACCGAATGATAGCCAGCATTCCCTCCCTGACTTCAATCTGCTCTTAATTTCTTCCTGTATGTAATTTTGATTTGTTAAGGTTGTTCCCAAATATTTTAATTCTTCCACCATTTCAAAGGAACTATTACCAATTTTTACACTGTGACTTCGTCCTGCATTCTGATCTCGAGGATGTACGATCAGTAGTTGAGCGGCTGCGTCGAAATCCACATTGATGATCCCCAATAATTTCCTATGCATATGGAGTTAACCCTGACAGCAGGACGTTGGATAAAATTTTGTATGCAGTTAGCAAACGGGATATGCCACTATTATTACTACAATCTGTTTTATCGCCCTTCTTATAGAAAGGTACAATACAAGACGTGACTACCTGATCCTTTATCAACGCCCAGAAAATACATCATTTCTCTTTTTGCTTCAATCAGTTATGTATCAGTGTCACTAAAACATAAAATCCGAAACATGTAACATGCCATTGATATTATGTACAATTATGTAGGACACAGATTGTATACTCTTGCTGAGCGAGGATTGGCTCAAGGCGGAACTTCATAGATTCTGCTGTTTACTTGGTGCCGTTAATGTGGTTACACTGAGGTAGATAAGCCTCACATATTGCGGCAAGAATAAAGTTGGGGCGGGGAAACTGCTCTGAGGTATCACTCATCTTCCCGTTTTAACCATTTCGGTGGACTCTGGAAACCATAGTTCCTGCGAATGTTACAGAACCCGCCTAACTTAATATTTGTATTAGAAACACCGACACTGGTTCCGGGGCACAACGATGTGTGCTGTCCTTTATGATGGAAGCGGATATAATCTACGAAGTACCGGAAGAGCTCCACCACAGAAAAGCGTTGCTGCAAAATCCAAATGGCAATCAAGAAGGCACAGAAGACTAATCAGAGGATGCTTCCTAACGGTTGGCTCACGATTTTATGTGTTCCTATGAATTAACGGAAAACATGGAGATTAACCCTTACAAAAACAGACTCTGCCTGTTGTTTAAATTGCGAGTGAAACGTCGTTTGCACCATTATAATTTTAATAAGTAACAGTAAAACATCCATTATAATAGGTTCACCACGACATGGCACGTCCTCAGGTTACGGATGGAGAAACGGCCTCAAATACGTAGGGTATTTGCAAATATATTGAACAAACCTTTCTCCGACAGACGACAAGAGGTAAAGCCTTTTGTTTGGGGGTTGGGCGAGATGCAAAGAACTCCTGACCATAAACATTAGTCTTCTTACGAAATGCATACATGCCTCGGGCCTACTCTGATACTTTGATAAAACCTAAGCAATGGAAGAGGGACACGAAATATGGTACATGGAATATAAGGCGTATGTATGGGTCAGGATGGCTTACAAGAATGGCCAGGAAGTTATCAAGGTATAAAATAGATCCAGTTGGTGTAGGGTGTACATGAGGTTAGGTGGGACAAAGAGTGCACTAAGAGAAGAGGATTATATTTTGTTACAGAAAAGAAAACGAAAATCATCAATTGGGAACAGGATTTTTTGTACGCCACAGAATAGTATCAACATTCAAGAGGGTGGAGTTTTTTTAACCATAGGATATCATATATAGTTCTGACAGATCGCTGCTCTAATATCATTGTTTTGAATGCGCATAAACCAAGTTAGGAGAAAAGTGATGATTAAAAAGACAGTTTTTATGAGGAATTAAAGCAGGTTTTCTATCATTTTCCTAAGTACCATATGAAAATTCCGTTAAGAGATTTCAAAGCAAAAGTGGGGAGAAAGAATATTTTCAAGCCCACGATTGGGAATGAGAGTCTACATCCGGATAGTAACGATAACGGTGTTAGAGTAGTAAAATTTGCCACATCAGAAAGTTTAGTTGTCAAGAGCACGATGTTACTGCACCGAAACATTCATAAGTAAACATGGACCTCACTGATGGGAAGACTCACAACAAAACTGATCACATATTGATAAATGGGCGATGGCATGCGAGTATACTCCACGTATGACAATGCAGGGGAGCAGACTGTAATAGTGATCATCCTCTAGTGGTTGTAAAATTTAGGGAAACATTAGTAGTAAGTTAAAAAGCAGCACAGAAGTTTGATATGGAAATCTTAGGAAGATAAGTGAGATGAAGGTTAGGCACGAGTGTCAGATTAATATTTCAAACAGGTATGAAGATTTGGATAACTCAAATGATAGCGAAGACATAAATAGGGCTTCGAAGAACACTAAAGAGAATATCAAAACCTCAGCTAAAGAGAGTCTGTACGAATTGAGCAGCAAAAACCATTGTCTGACGAAGCATGTTTAGGTTTTTTAATCGAAGGAAACAGGTTAAAACGCAGTGGTTACAGGATCCAAGCCAAAGCAGTGTTGATAATCTAAACAAGTCGTGAAGCTAGCAAACGTTTCAAGTGGGGGGGGGGGAAGAAGAAACAATATGAAAACCACAATTTAAGAACTTGAAACTAACAGTAAGATAAAAAATATCAGGGACTTGTACAGGGGCATCAGTGATTTTAAGAAGTCTGAGAACTTTGGCAAAGTGGAGGAACCAGTTACGTCAGCTATTAAATGTGCATGGGGTTAATGGGGTTAGGCAGGTAGAAATACATACAGCAGGGCCACTAATGCCTTAACCGATGGCCTTCGAGATAGAGATGGCTTTTGAAAAGGTAAAAAGACACAAATCACAAGGTGTTGATAAAATACTAGTAGAACTGTTCAAAGCAGTGGGTAGACCAATTCGCTCTGAGATCCATAAACTTATTAATTCCATGTGGAACAAGGAGGAGTTGTCTAAATAGTGGAAAGAGTCGATCATTGTATCTGTTTACAGGACGGGTGCTCACACAGACTTCAGTAAGTATACAAGCACATAAATTTCATCAACTACGTACAAAATTTTATCCAACATCATGCTGTCAAGTTTAAATCCATATGCAGAGGAAATTTCTGGGGAATATCAGTGTGGATTTCGACGCATCAGGTCATCATATACTATGCATATTTGAGAAGATATGGGAATACAGTGAAGCAGTGTAACAGTTGTTTACAGACTTCAAGAAAGCATAGGATTCAGTTACGAGGGAGGTCTTGTTAAATATTCTGAGTCTGACATCCTAATGAAACTGGTAATAAAAATGTGTCTGAACGAAACCTATAGTACAGTCCGGGTAGGCAAGCATTTGTCTGACATGCTTCCTTTTCGGAATGGTTTGAAACAAGGAAATTCTTTATCGCCATGGCTTTTCAACTTTGCTTAGATTATGCCATTAGGAGGGTTCAGGTAAACCAGGTTGGTTTGAAATTAAATGATATACATAAGCTTTTGATTTTATTTGGATAAGGTTGAAAGTACAATGCGTGATGGCGACGCCGTGCCAAACCGTTCGTCCGGATGTTGCATTTCCGATAACACTAGGCGGATGGATCTCGACAAAACTTAATTTCTATCGGACCTCAACTTTACTACGTATTGTATCCGCCATGAGGCAAGGATGTGTTCACACGACCTGTACTGGCACCAGTCCCATCAGTTATCGTGTTGCAAACAGTGCACAATTACATATGCTGAACATCAGCAACATTCACTTCCTGGGTCGGTTACTAAATTCTCAGAATCAGACTCGTATGCCCACCTCGCAACAGGGTCACAAAGTCCAGTCTAGTTGCAGAAATTCTGCCTTTCATTCCTGCTTCATATAGACATTCGCGTGTGACTCTGTGTAACGATTTTGTTTCTGTTAGCTCATCTACAGATACTGCTGCTGCTGCTGCTGCTGCTGCTAGAAACAGTTAAACCTCTGAAGAATGTTTTTCATTCCAATAATATTAAAAAAATTCAGTTCCTCCCATTGGGTCTATATTACAAACACGAGCATTCTGTTAAGAGAAATGATCACCGTTTATTAAGCGAATCACACGACGTCAAGAATAACATTTTGTGAGTGAAATACAATTTTTTTAATGTCAAACGGTACCACTGTGCTCTAAAGAAAGTGTTTGTAGCATGGACATCACGAACGAGATTCCAGTTGCGTGTTTACAGTAGTCTTGACCGTTCTAAACGCCAAATAAAATTGTACGAAGTTCACTGACTTCTGTCGTGGTTAGTGGGACAAAGCTTAAGTTCCGATGTTTTCCAGATCCATGTGGGCAGGACTCTATACCATGTTCCACACTTTATTAGCATATGTTCCGGGCTGACACTGCCCCCCACTGCACTGCACAACAATTCGAACCTGGACAAGATAAAACGCCAGCAAAGCAACTGACTGAATATGGAGTTTTATAAGTCGGCTTCGATTCCCGAAACGGCATGGAGTTCAATTCACTCGCTTTTAACTTGTCTCACAATGAAAGCATATTAAACAAACGGTGTGAGCATCACACAAAGAACGAAAACTTCAGGATAATTTATTGGCTTCGTGTAAACAGTAGCACAAAACCGCAATAAGATACCGATTAGTAATAATAAGGTTTTTAAACTTAGAAGATGACAGATATACCACAGATACACATGAGTTCAAAACATGCCCGAAACTTATCTGTACCATAACTGTAAGAAACTGGTGCTTTCAAACAAGGCATTGCACCTTTCCCCTTTTGGTAATTTCCGTTTGAACTGCTTTAAATGAAAATTCATCTTATAAGGTAGACATATTTCACAACCCTTGATTTTCTTTTCTGGGAATAGAAGTGAAGTTGATGGAGAGGCTGTACATGTAGACTGGATACGCTGAAACATTAGCGTAGAGGACCATGGCAGTATTGAATCAGGCCCATCAGAAATGCTCGAACATGTCTGGGCCGTAATAGAATGTACTCCGTATATGCCGCATTACAACAGCTACACAAGTGGAAGTTAAGTATACTTATATTGTAGACATTCTGGACTATCAACATGTGGCACGCAGTGGGGAGAAGAGAAATGCGTAAGAGATTCGGGGAGGGGGGAGGGCTTACGGAAAGGCAGGCCTAGATGGATGAATATTGAAACGTACCTTAAACTTAGAACGTTGCCTGCATCCACATCACTCAGCTGAGCAAGCGGCAGGCTCTTGTAAATACAATAATGAACCTTCGGGTTCCACAAAATGCGGCAAATTTCTTATGTAGTTCTATAATATGTAAAATGCCGACACTGCGCCAAGAGTCCTAAGTTCTTCACTGGACTATTAAGTTCTCTGTCTGCAGCCTGACTCACTTGTCCTACTAATTGTTGTTCTTCGGACACGCTGCCTGGTCGCGAGAATTAATTACTGAATTCTTCATACAGTATAAGCACACACACCAAGAAACAGAATTGCGTTGTGTTAATCAATGCTGATGAAGCTAATTCACTGAGCAATTCCATACATAGCACCACAGACAAAAACGTAAGAAATTATTAGATGCCAGTAAGAAAGCCGCTCTAAAAGCACACGTCGAGGAAAATAATTGGGTCGTTCATGGTGCATATCCAGAATACGGAAAATATATATATCCTTCCGGATTATTATATTAGTTCAAGTATTTGGGTAATCAGGCAATGTTTACTAAGAAACCAGAACATCAAATTCTTGAAACTCTTACTACCATTCGGTAGTAAGAGTTTCAAGAATTTGATGTTCTGACTCTTACTACCATTCGGTATTGCAGTGTTTTTTCCTTGTTTACGTTTTCTTTTCACTGCCGCATCTTCTACGACAGCCTAGATTGACCCCTTCTATCCTCTCTCCATGAGTCATACTTTATGTAAATTGGTTAAGGGAA
>Ga0123355_10014142_pt1 | contig 12458 bp, 12 predicted proteins | sample TergutEmb28metaG_3_FD_89872 | JGI IMG/M metagenome (GOLD analysis project Ga0123355, IMG submission 89872) | Embiratermes neotenicus P1 segment gut microbial communities from Petit-Saut dam, French Guiana - Emb289 P1 | ecosystem: Host-associated > Arthropoda: Insects > Digestive system > Gut ...
CATCGACCATGGCGATGCCGGCCTCGGCAAGGCGTGCCGCGACCTCGCGTGTGTGCCACGGCTCCGCCGACGAGGTGTCGATGAGGAGGCCGCCGGGACGAAGGCCGTGGAGCAATCCATCCTCGCCGAGCGCCACCGCGCGCACTTCGCTCCCCGACGGCAGCATGGTGATGACGATGTCCGCGGCGGCGCCGACCGCTTTCGGCGACGGCGCGACCGCCACATTGTTGTAAGGCGCTGCGACGGCTTTTGCCGCGTCGGGGCGGAGGTCGTGCACGGTCAGGCGGTAGCCGGCCCTGGCGAGATGCCCTGCCATCGGCGCGCCCATCACGCCGAGCCCGATAAAGCCCAGCCGCTCGCTGGTCGCGTCATCCGCCATCGATGAGCTCCTGGACGAGATCCGCGACGATCATGCCGCCGCGGCCGTTGAGATGCATGCCGTCGCTGTGGAAGCGCCAGCCGTTGTTGCGCGCGATCTCATCGACGTGTCGACGCAACACCATGGTGCGGAAGGCATCGCCATAGAAGGGGCGGAACCGGAAACCGGTGAATTCCTTGCCGGGCGCCCGGCGGATCTCCTGCGACAGCGCCTCATGGACAGGAATGTAGGCGGCATTCTCGGCGCGCGCGAGCGCGGCGACGATGCCGGAATATTCCGCGACCCGGCGGTTGACCGCGGCCTGGAACGGCTCCGTCGCGTCCGGCGCTTCGCCGACCGGCGCCAGCGAGCAGAGCGCGAGCCGCGCCGCGGTGCCGGCTTTGAGCGCCCGCACCGTCGCCGCCACGGCGTCGGCAAAGGCCAGGGGCGAGGGCGGGCGCGGCACGGTCTTGCGCAAGAGCCGCGCCGCGCGGTCGAAGCCGGGCGACAATGCCGCCAGCACGTCGTTGCCGCCGACCCAGAGGATGACGCAGTCAGGCCGGCAGGCGATGACTTGCGGCACGCGGCGCAACGTGTCGCCGGCGAAATCGCCGCCGACGCCCAGATTGACGAATCGGACATGGGCATTGGCGGGCCGCCGGCGCAGCGCGCCGATCCAGTCGAATGCCTGGCCCTTGCCCGCCGTGCTCGAGGCGCCGAGGCAGGCAACCCTGGTGCGCGTCGCCGCCACGGCGGGTCAGAGCGGCGACAAGGGCGGCAGGCCGAAATGCAGGCGGGTGCGATTGGGGGCGGTGCGCATATAGCGCATCGTGCCGTGGGTGCGCAGCACGGCGAGATCGCGGAAGTGGCGCGCGATTTTCGCGTCCTTGCGGCCGCTCGACGTGCCGGCGGAGGTGAACAGCAGGTCCGTTGCCTCCCAGGCCAGCTTCACGCAGTGCTGCTCGACCAGGATCATGCCGCGATCGGCCTCGTCGCTGAAGGGGACGCCCTCCTCGATGAAGGCGCGGCAATGCCCGGTGTAGTCGCGGGCGACCTGAAGCATGGCGTTCTCGGCGGTATCGATCCAGGCGCGCGCCAGGCCCCAGTATTCCTGATATTCCTGCAGCGCGAGCCGGCTTCCTCCGGGTGCCGGCGCCGCCAGGCCGCGCTGGGGCTTCGCCAGTATCTCCTCGAAGAGATCGAGCGCGCCGCGCGCGATGCCGATGGCGACGGCCGCCGCTTCGCCGATGAGGAAGGTCGACTTGCGGCCGTGATAGATCGGGTTGCGCAACAGCCGGCTGGCGAGGTCGCGCTCGGGCGGCGCCTGCCAGATGGTCCAGTCGACCGCGCGATGGGCCGGCACGAAGAGATTGTCGGCGACCGCGCGCTTCGAGCCGGTGCCCTGCATGCCGATCATGTCCCAATTGTCGACGATCGCGAATTCGTCGCGCTTCAGCAGCACATGCATGTGGACGGGATGGCCGTCGCTGCCCATGCGCATCGCGCCGCCGAGAAGATGGGTCGCCATGTCGCAGCCGGAGGCGTAGTCCCAGGCGCCGTTGCAGCGCCAGCCGCCTGCGACGGACGTCATCATTGCCGGGGAGCCGACCGCGGGACAGCGGAACTCGCCGTCATCGCCATAGGCCTCGAACTGCGTCTCGTCGCCGAACACGGCAAGAAGCAGCGGGTGGCCGGCGGTGAGCGCCAGCACCCAGCCGCTCGACGGGCAGCCGCGCGCGATTTCCATCATCACCTTGACGAAGGTGACCATGTCGAACTCGTAGCCGCCGAAACGCCGCGGCTGCATGATGCGGTAGAACCCGGCCTTGATGAACTCATCGTTGGTCTCGGGCAGAATCGAGCCGCGCGCCTCGGTGGCGTCCTGGCGCTGACGCAACAGGGGCCGCATGGCAACGGCGCGGCGCAGCATTTCGTCGGGGGTCAGATCGGGCTCCGGCGGCGCGATGATCGCCTCGCCCGATCGTGCCGCCATCCGTACCGCCATCGCTGCCTCCGATTATCCTTTCGCTTGCCGGCAATGATAGCCGCGCACCGCGGCGGTCGCCACGAAAAGCCAAGCTTGCCCCGCTTGCCCGGCGCCGGTGCTCTCTCATAATGGGGGGTTGGGCGAGCGGGCGTCCGATGCCGGCAGGCCCCCGGGGCCGAAACCGGCGTCCCGCCCCGCCCTTGCCCGATGGAGGAAGCCATGAACGTTCGCACGATCCTTGACCATAAGGGCCGCGGCGTCGCGACGATCCGTCCCGAGGCGGCGATCGCGGAGGCGGTGGCGCTGTTGCACCAGAAAGGCATCGGCGCGCTGGTGGTGAGCCGCGACGGCACCGTTGTCGAAGGCGTCATTTCCGAGCGCGACATCGTCCGCGCCCTCGCCGAGCGGGGCACCGGCATCGACGGCTTGACGGTGGCGGCGCTGATGAGCCGCGAGGTGGTGGCCTGCACGGAAATGGACGGCATCGGCGATCTTGCCCGGCTCATGACCGAGCGGCGCATCCGTCACCTGCCGGTGATCGAGCGCGGCGCGCTGGTCGGCATCGTCAGCATCGGCGACGTGGTGAAGAGCCGGATCGAAGAGGTCGAATCCGAATCGGAGGCGATGCGGGAGCTGATCGCGCACGCCTGACTTGCCTCTCGACAGCGGGCGAATCGCGCTAGTATTTCGCGATGGAAACTGCGCTCATCGTGGCGGGGGTGGCCGTGCTGGCCGCGGCGGCCCTCGCCTGGTATGCAGGGGCGATGCGGGTGGCGGCGACCCGATGGCGCCTTCGATACGAAGCGGCGCAACGCTCGAGCGCCGAGGAAGAGCGTCTGCGGCGCGACAATATCGACGCTGTGCGCGACGCCGCCAAGGCGGCCTCGCTCGAGGCGGCGCAGAGCATCTCATCGAAGCTGCTCGACGATCACAAGCGCGAGACCGACGCGGCGCGGCAGGCCTCGCTCGCCGAGACGCGAGAGACCAGCGAGGCCCTCACCCGGCAGTTCAAGGGCCTGGGCGAGGTGGTGGCGGCGCTTCATGCCCAGCTCAAGGAAAAGGGCGAGATCGTCGACACGCTGAAGCGCGTCCTGGAGAGCCCCGGCAGCGCCGGCGCGATGTCCGAGATCGTGCTCGGCAACACGCTCGGATCCTTCGGCCTCGAGGAGGGGCGTGACTATGTCCTCCAAGTGACGACCGCGGACGAAGAGACGGGCAAGCGCCTTCGTCCCGACGCGGTCGTGTTCCTGCCCGGCGACAATGTCCTGGTGATCGATTGCAAGGCGTCGAAGTTTCTGCTCGACATCGCGCGGGCCGAAGGCGGCGATGGCGAGGCGCAGGCCTACGCCGCCTTTGCGCAGACCATGAACAACCATCTTCGCGCGCTCGACGACAAGAACTATCGGGCATCGGTGCTCGCCGCGCGGCGCGAAGCTGGGCGCGGCGACGGCGCGCCTCGGGCGTTGATGATGATGTTCCTCCCCAACGACGCGGCGATGGAAAAGCTCGCGCGCGCCGACGCGACGTTTCGCGAGCGCGCGAAGGGTCTGGACATCGTCGTCGGCGGCCCGAGCGCTCTCTACAGCGCCTTACAGGTCGCTTCGGCACAGATCTCGCTCGCCCGGCAGGTGGAAAACCATCAAAAGATCGTCGACCGCACGCGTCACCTCCTCGACGGCATCGCCGTGGCGCTCGACAAGGCCGACAGCGTCGGCGAGAGCATCAAGCGGGCGGCAAAGAGCTTCGACGATTTCGGGCGCTCGGTGAATCGCTCGCTGTTGCCCCGGGCGCGGACCCTGGTCGGCTTGGGGCTGCAGCCGAGCAAGCCGGTGCCGGGGCCGCTTCCGGTCTTCACGGTTCAGGCCGAAGAGCGCGTCATCGAGGGCGAGTCGGAGGAGCTGCCGCTGCCGCCGGCGCCGCCGCGGCTGGTGAGATAGCGCTCCCCTTCATGCCAGGCGAAATATGACGGCACCATGACCGCGTTGTATCGAGGTTGCCATATCGCCCCGGATCGGGCATAGTCATGGCGATGAAGATTTTCGAGACCCTGAAATGTCCCATGCGCTGGCACCACACGTCGCCGGCGCGCGGCCGTTATGGAGTCGAGCCCGCAGGGTAGCAGCGGGAAGATCCCAAACCGAAGCCGCCAGCGATCGCGAGGCGGCTTTTTTATTGCCGCGTCCCGGTCGCAGCCGGCGGGAGGGCGAGATGTGGAAAGATTGGTTGGAACGGACTCTGACCCGGAACAAGGCACCGGTGATGCTGGCGGCCGAGATCATGTGCGACGAGCCGGCAAACAATAACGAGTCCGGTCCGGCGCTTCCGCCCGAGAAGGCGCCGCGGTTTCATACCGGCGACGCGCCGGAGAAGGTCGAGGTCTAATAGCCGCCGGGCGGCCGGCGCGGCAGGAGCAAGGTGACGAGGAATGCGAGAGCGGACATCGCCACGACGGCGATGAACGCGCGATGCAGACCGTTGTCGAGCGCGTGCTGCAGCAGCGCGAATTGCGTCGGGTCGACGTGGCCGGCGTCGTGGCTTTGCAGCACCTCGCGGATGCTGTCGAGCGTGACGCCGGCCATGCCCGAGCCGGCGAGCTCCCGCTGCAGGGCGTTGTTGAGGACACCGCCGAGAATGGCGACGCCGAGCGTGCTGCCGAGGAGGCGCGAGAAAATGTTGGAGGCGGTCGCGCTGCCGCGTCTGGTCCAGTCGACGCTCGACTGAATCATCACGGTCGAAGTGGTGGTGAGGAGCCCCATGCCGAAGCCGAACAGAAACGAGCCGAAACCGGGAACGAAGGCGCTCCAGCCCGATTGCAGCTGCGAGAACACCAGGCCGCCGAGGAGACAGGAGAGGCCGCCCATCTGGGCGGCGCCGCGCCCGCCGGCGACCCGCGCGATGCGGGCGAATACCACCGTGGCCAGCGACCACGCGACCGACAGCGCGGTCACCGAGAATCCGGCAATGATCGCCGACGCCCCCATGACCCCCTGAACATAGGTCGGGATCAAAGCGCTCACGCCGATGATGCCCATGCCGGCGATCAGGGTCGCGGCATTGCAGATCGCGACCAGGCGCCGCCGCCACAGGCTCAGCGACAGGATCGGCTCCGCGGCCCTGTTCTCCTGCCAGATGAAGAGCATGAGGCCGGCCAGAAAGGCGCCGAGAAGCCCGTAGATCGGCGCCGATCGCCAGGCCCACTGATGGCCGCCCTGGATCAAGACCAGCAACAAGGCGGTCAGCGACACGGTGAAAAAGACGGCACCCGCGACATCGAGCCTGACGGCGCGATGCCGTACCTCTTCGCGGTGATAGGTGAGGAGCCCGATCACGGTGAGCACGCCGAACGGCACGTTGATCCAGAAGATCCAGCGCCAGGACAGGGTCTGGACGATGATGCCGCCGACCAGGGGGCCGATGATCGCGGCAAATCCCCACACGCTCGAGAGGTAGCCCTGCACCTTCAGCCGCTCGTCCTGGGTGTAGATGTCGCCGGCGATGGTGGTGGCGATCGGCAGGATGGCGCCGGCGCCGAACCCCTGGATCAGGCGGAACAGGATCAGGGCCGGCATCGAGGTGGCGAAGCCGCAGGCGATCGAGCCGGCGAGAAAGAGGATGATGCCGAATACCAGCATCGGCCGCCGACCGTAAAGATCGGCGAGCTTGCCGTAGAGGATCGCGGTAATCGCCTGCGGCAAGAGAAAGGCCGAGAACACCCAGCTATAGAGCGGGAAACCGCCAAGCGCACCGATGATGCGCGGCATCGCGGTGGAAACGACCGTTGCCTCGACCGCCGCCATGAAGAGGGCCAGCATCAGCGCGATCAGCACCAGGGGCCGGTGCGGATGGGCGGCCGGCTTCTTCTCGATGCGCTCGCTTCGAGCGGGTGCGGTGAGGGCGTCGTTCATGGGGCAGGGCGTAATTGACCAGAAGCGGCGCGGCGGCGCTACCCCTTAGACTTCCGGCCGGCTATGCCCGGAAGCGGCAGCTCGCCGCTGGCAGATCCCGCGCGCGACCCGCCCAATCGGCGCTTCATCGAGACGGACTGGCGGTCGTCATCCGGCGGATCAGGGCCGCCGCACGACCAGATGGTGGATGTGCCAGTGCTTCGCCTCACCGCGCGGCGTCACGCCGTCGGTCTCTTCGATCTCGTGCCTCTCGACGGCGAGCCCGGCGAGCAGCCGGTCGAGCGCGGCGCGGTCATGCACGGCGATGTTGGGGCGCCCGGCCCAGCTGTCGTTTTCGCCAAGCAAGTGGCCGGCGAAGCGGCCGCCGGGCGTGAGCGTGCCTACGATCCTGCGCCAGAGCGGCTCGAAGGCGCCCGCGGTGGCGAAGAACAGGGCGAAGCTGGCATTGACAAGATCGGCTTCCGGCCAGACCGCGGCCTCGAACCGTGCCACCCGCGTCGAGAGCCGGCTGCCCGGCGGCAGGTCGCGGCGGCCCTTGAGCCCCGCGATCGCCGCGGGCTCGCTGTCGATCGCCAGCACCCTCCAGTTGCGGCGCAGCAGCTCGATCGTGTCCCGCCCTTCGCCGCAGCCGAGATCGACCGCGAAGCCCGGCGCCGCGAAACGGTCGAGCGCGAACATGAGGGTCGGCCGCGGCGGGCGCCCTTCGGTGTTGCGGTAGTAGTCGCTCCAGTGCGACTGACCGGTCATGGCAGGAGCCTATCACAAAGCTTGTCGCGCGCATGGCAGGCCGATAGCGTAGCGGCAAAACCGCTTTGGGAGGTCGCCATGAGCGTCATCACCGACACCGGCACGGCGGGCGAGGCCGTCGAGGCGACGCTCAACTTTGTTGCGCCCGATTCGACCCTGAACCGCCGCTTCGTCTTTCCCGGCGACGAAGTCAACACCGGACGGTTCGAGCCGCATCGCGTCATGATCCGCAACGGACGGCGGGCGCCGCGGCGGCCGACCCTGGCGAGCCACGGCTTCGAGCTGTTCGCGTCCGCGAGCGCGGTCAAGGATTTCGCCGACCGCGGCGAAGTCGATGCGGTCTATCCGGGCGAAGTGGTTGCCGCGCTGAAGCGCTTCACCGGAGCCGATCTGGTCGTGACCATCGGCCCGACCTGGCGCCGCTCCGCGGACACCGGCGCCGGGACGGTGCAGCCGCCGGCGGCGGATGTCCATGTCGACACCGCGCCGGGCTTTGCGCCGCGGCTGGCGCAATCGCTGTTCGAGGCCGAGGCCGCGGCGGGCAGGAGCTATCGCCGTTTCCTCGTCACCTCGCTGTGGCGGGCCTATTCGCCGCCGCCGCAAGACTGGCCGCTCGCGCTCTGCGACGGCACCAGCATCGCGCCCGAGGAAGGCGTCCATAATTATCTGGTGCGCTGCCAGTCGCGTCCCGATCCGGCGGCGATGCGGGCCCCCGTTGCGCACGAGGAGGAATTGCCGGCCGCGCTCATCTTCCGCTATGCCCCGCACCATCGCTTCTACTATTTCCCCGATATGAGCCGCGACGAGATCGTGATCCTGAAGCTCCACGATTCGGATCACGACCAGGCCTGGTTTGCGCCCCATACCGCGTTTCATGACGAAGCCCGGCGCGGCGCCCGGCCGCGCCACAGCATCGAGTTCCGCTCGGTCGCCTACTGGCTGTAGCCGGACGGGGAGAGCGCCGGGAGAGCGCTTGAAAGCCGCGGCATCGCTGTTAGAGTTGCGACCATGATTTCCCGCCGCGACGCGCTCTTCTTCATCGGCGGCTCGATCGCGGCGCTGGGGTCCGGCCCGGCGCCGGCGGCGGCCGGCATGCGCAACGTCACCGACGCCGCGGGGCGGAAGGTCGATCTGCCGGCGAAGATCAGCAAGGTGTTCGCCGCCGGCACGCCGGCCGCGATCACGCTGTACACGCTGGCGCCCGATCTCCTGGCGGGCTGGCCCGATCCGATCCGCAAGGAGCGCCTTGCCTATCTGCCCCCGAGATACGCGGCTTTGCCCGTCACCGGGCGGCTCACCGGCCGCGCCAACACCGCCAACGTCGAGTCGGTGCTGGCGGCCAAGCCCGACCTGGTGCTCGATATCGGCACGATCGCACCGATCTACGCCTCGCTTGCCGACCGCGTGCAGCAGCAGACCGGCATTCCCTATGTCCTGCTCGACGGCGCGCTGCCGAAGACGCCGGCGCTCTATCGCCAGCTGGGCCAGATCCTCGATGCCGGCGCCGCGGCGGACGCGCTGGCGGCCTATGCGGCCGACCTCCTCACCGAGGTCCAACGCCGCGTCTCCTATGTCCCGCCCGGCCAGCGCGCGCGGGTCTACTACGCGCGCGGGCCCGAGGGGCTCGAAACCGGTCTTGCCGGCTCGATCAACGCCGAAATGATCGATTTCGTCGGCGCGCGGAATGTCGCCGCCACCGGCGAGAAGCGCAACATCGCCACCGTGTCGCCCGAGCAGATACTCGCCTGGAACCCGGAGGACGTGGTCACCATCGACCGGCGCTTTTATCAGTCGGTGTGGCACGACCCGATCTGGCAGCAGGTCGACGCCGTCAAGTTCAAGCGCGTCTTCCTGGCGCCCGACCGGCCGTTCGGCTGGTTCGACACGCCGCCGGCGACCAACCGGCTCATCGGCCTCAAATGGCTGTCCAACAAGCTCTACAACGGCTTGTTCGCCGCTGATCTCGGCGCCGCGACCAAGGATTTTTACCGGCGCTTCTTCCACGTCGACCTGACTCCGGCGCAGGTGGCCGCCCTCCTGGAGCCGACCGCTTGAAACGCAGCCTGGCGGTCGATATCGGACTGCCGTTCGGCCTCCTCGTCCTCTTGTGCATCGGCGCCTTTGCCGTGGGACAGTTCCCGGTCTCGCCGCACGATCTCTTTGCCTCGCTGTGGGCCAGGATCTCGGGGAGCGCCAGCGGCGTCGCCCCTGCCGTCGACGCCGTGATCTGGCACGTGCGGCTGCCGCGCATCGCCGCCGCCGTGCTGGTCGGCGCCGCGCTTGCCGGCGCCGGCGCCACCTACCAGGGCCTCTTTCGCAATCCGCTGGTCTCGCCCGACATTCTCGGCGTTGCCGCCGGCGCCGGCCTCGGTGCGGTGCTCGGCATTTTCCTCTCGGTCCCGATCCTCGTGGTCGAGATCCTGGCCTTTGCCGGCGGGCTTGCCGCCGTGGCGGTCGTCTATCTCATCGGCACGGCGATGCGCGGCCGCGACCCGATCCTGGTGCTGGTGCTGGCGGGGGTGGCCATGGGCACGCTCCTCGGCGCGGCCATCGCCCTGGTCAAGGTCTTTGCCGACCCCTACAACCAGCTTCCCGCGATCACCTTCTGGCTCCTCGGGAGCCTTACCGCGGTGACGCTGCCTGACCTCTCGGCGGCGGTGCCGGCGATCCTGATCGGTCTCGTCCCGCTTTATCTTCTGCGCTGGCGCATGAACGTGATGACGCTCGGCGAGGAGGAGGCGAAGTCGCTCGGGGTCAACACCTCCCTCCTGCGCTTTCTGTTCATCGCCGGCGCCACGCTGATCACCTCGGCGGCGGTGTCGATCTCCGGCATCATCGGCTGGATCGGCCTGATCATTCCGCACGTGGCGCGGCTTGTCGCCGGGCCGGAATTCTCGCGCCTCCTGCCGGTGTCGATGCTGATGGGGGCCGCTTATCTGCTCCTGGTCGATACGCTGGCGCGGACCATGGCGACCATCGAGGTCCCGATCGGCGTGCTGACCGCCTTTATCGGCGCGCCGTTCTTCCTCTGGCTGCTCGCGTCCTCGCGGCGGGGCTGGCAATGATCCTCGTGGCGGAGGGTCTCGATATCGGCTATCGCCGGACCAGGATCGGGCACGGCATCGATCTCGACATCCGCGAGGGCGAGGTCCTGTGCCTCCTTGGCCCCAATGGCGGCGGCAAGACCACGCTGATGAAGACGCTGCTCGGCCTGCTGCCGGCACTCGGCGGCACGGTCAGGCTCGAGGGCCGGGACATTGCCTCGTTCTCGCGCGCCGAGCTCGCCAGGCTGGTCGGCTACGTGCCGCAGGCCGGCACCAACTTTTTCCCCTTCAACGTGATCGACATCGTGCTCATGGGGCGCGTCGCCCATATCGGCCTCTTTGCCTCGCCCGGGAAAAAGGACATCGCCACCGCCGAGAGCGCGCTCGCCGCCCTCGGCATCGCGCATTTGCGCGACCGCGTTTACACCGAGATCAGCGGCGGCGAGCGCCAGCTTGCCCTGATCGCGCGGGCGCTGGCGCAGGAGCCCCGGCTCCTCGTCATGGACGAGCCGACCGCCAGCCTCGATTTCGGCAATCAGCTTCGCGTCCTCGATCAGATCACGGCGCTCGCCCGGCGCGGCATGGCGGTGGTGCTGTCGACCCACGATCCCGACCATGTCTTTCTCTGCGGCGACCGGGCGGCCCTCCTGCGCGACGGGCGCCTCGCCGCGCTCGGCCCGCCCTCCGAGGTCATCACCGAGGCAGCGCTGGAAGCGCTTTACGGCGTCGCGGTCGAGGTGGTCGAGCTTCCCGACCACCAGACCCATACCGCCGTTCCGGCGCGGGGCCGAAAGCCCTTCGCGCGCTGAGCGGGCGCCCGCCGGGGCGCCTCGCAACAACGCCTCCCCGGCGCCGGTCCCGCACCCGAAGCGGATTGCCGGACCTTGGCCGCGACGCCGCGGCCCGGGACCGGCGACGCCGCGGCTTCAAGCCCGGTCTTTTTGCGCCTCGCCGCGCGCGATCGCATCGAGCGCTAGCGAGATGCGAATCGCGGTGCGATGCGCCGCCGCCAGCTCCTCGCCGCGGCAGCACAGGTGGCGGATCTCGCGCAACATGGTGTCATCGACGATCCAGGTTGCCGGTGTGTGATGGCAGGCTTCTTCGACCCCCCGCTTGGGCTTTGCGCCTCGTTCATGCATATTGCGAGTTAACCCGGGCACGCCCTTCTTTGTCACGGCAAACATGGTTAAAGAGCGTGCGGCGGCGACCGCGGCGCCAGCTTCATTGACTCGGCGCGCAGTCCCGCCTAGTTTCCGGGCGCTTCTCGGGAAGCTCGGAAAGTGTCTGCCCCCTTTGGGGGACGGCGGGTCCGCGAGTGTCGCGCACCGGCCCCTGACGCGTTGACGACGATGGGACAAAAATGTTCGAGACTCTAAGCCAGCGGCTGGGTGACACCTTCGACCGCCTCAAGAAGCGCGGCGCGCTTTCCGAAGAGGACGTGGTCGGGGCGCTGCGCGAGATTCGCATTGCCCTGCTCGAAGCCGACGTTGCCCTTCCCGTCGTCAAGCAATTCATCGACGGGGTTCGCCCCAAAGCGGTCGGTCAGGACGTGTTGCGCTCGATCACGCCGGCGCAGATGGTGGTGAAGATCGTCCACGATCACCTCATCGAGACGCTGGGCGCGGGCGAGCCGCTCAATCTCAGCGCGGTGCCGCCAGTGCCGATCCTGATGCTGGGCCTGCAGGGCTCGGGCAAGACCACGACGGCGGCCAAGCTGGGGCGGCTCCTCAAGGAGCGCGAGCGCAAGAAGGTGCTGCTCGCCTCGCTCGACGTCCATCGCCCGGCGGCACAGGAGCAGCTTGCCGTTCTGGCGCAGCGGATCTACGTGCCGGCATTGCCGGTGGTGGCTGTCGAGCTGCCGGGTCCGCTCTCGAAACGGGCGATGGATGTGGCGCGGCGCGAGGCCTATGACGCGGTGATCCTCGACACCGCCGGCCGCCTCCACATCGACGACGCGCTGATGTTCGAGGTCGCGGCGGTCAGCCGCGAGGTCAAGCCCGCCGAAAGCCTCCTCGTTTCCGATGCGATGACCGGCCAGGACGCCGTCAATCTGGCCCGGAGCTTTGCCGAGCGGGTCGGCATTACCGGCATCGTTCTGACCCGTGTCGACGGCGATGCGCGCGGCGGCGCGGCGCTGTCGATGCGCAGCGTCACCGGCAAGCCGATCAAATACCTCGGCACGGGGGAAAAGCTTGACGCCCTCGAGGCCTTCCGGCCGGAGCGCATCGCAAACCGGATCCTCGACATGGGCGATGTCGTCAGCCTGGTAGAAAAGGCTGCCGAGACCATCGAGCAGGAAGACGCCGAAAAATTGGCGAAAAAACTGGCCAAGGGCCAGTTCGATCTCGACGATCTCGCGGCGCAGCTGCGCCAGCTGCGCAAGATGGGCGGCATGGGCGGCGTCATCGGCATGTTGC
>Ga0123355_10014143_pt1 | contig 12458 bp, 10 predicted proteins | sample TergutEmb28metaG_3_FD_89872 | JGI IMG/M metagenome (GOLD analysis project Ga0123355, IMG submission 89872) | Embiratermes neotenicus P1 segment gut microbial communities from Petit-Saut dam, French Guiana - Emb289 P1 | ecosystem: Host-associated > Arthropoda: Insects > Digestive system > Gut ...
CGCGAACGCGGTATTACAATTAAAGCGCAAAGCGTGCGCTTGGTATACGCCGCACCAGACGGGCAGGAATATGTCCTTAATCTAATCGATACCCCCGGGCATGTAGACTTCACCTACGAAGTCAGCCGCTCACTGGCGGCGTGCGAGGGCGCGCTGTTAGTAGTAGATGCCGCCCAGGGCATAGAAGCACAAACCTTGGCCAATGTCTATCTTGCTATGGATAATGCGCTAGAAATTGTCCCCGTAATCAATAAAATCGACCTTATTGCAGCTGACACCGAGCGCACAAAAAACGATATCGAAAATATCATAGGGCTAGATACGGCAGACGCGCCGCTAATCTCCGCAAAAAATTCTATAAATATCCCGGATGTATTCGCTAGCATAGTAGCATCGATTCCACCCCCCCAAGGCGATGTAAACGCCCCTCTTAAAGCACTCATTTTCGATTCCCTATATGACGCGTACAAGGGCGTAATCGTATTTATCCGAGTGCTGGATGGCTGTATAAAAAAAGGCACTCGCACCCTTTTCATGGCAACAGGCAAGGAATTTGATATTGTCGAAACCGGCTATTTCGGTCCGGGCAAATTTATACCCAGCACAGAGCTTAGGGCAGGCGAAGTAGGCTATATCACCGCAAGTATAAAAAATGTACGCGACACCACAATAGGCGATACTGTAACAGAGGTAAGCCGCAAAACAGCTGAGCCTTTTCCAGGCTATAAGCAGGTCAACTCGATGGTATTTTGCGGTGTTTTCCCAGCCGATGGAGCTAAATATCAGGATTTACGCGACTCGTTGGATAAGCTTCAGCTCAACGACGCTGCCCTGCAATTCGAGCCGGAAACCTCGGTCGCACTGGGCTTCGGCTTCCGTTGTGGCTTCTTGGGGCTTTTACACCTAGAAATCATACAAGAACGCCTAGAGCGCGAATATAATCTAGACCTAATCACCACAGCACCAAGTGTTATCTACAAAGTCCACAAAACCGACGGCGAAATCATAGACCTTTCTAATCCATCAGATATGCCCGACCCATCCAGGATCGATTTTATGGAAGAACCACTGGTAAAAGCAGAAATCATGGTCCCAGCTGACTATATCGGTCCGATAATGGAGCTCTGCCAAGAGCGGCGCGGTATTTATATTGACATGGAATATATGGACGCAACCCGCGCAATACTCCGCTACGAGCTGCCGCTAAACGAAATAATCTACGACTTTTTCGATACGCTCAAATCACGAAGCAAAGGTTATGCCTCTTTTGACTATGAGCTTATTGGATATAAACGTTCCGACCTGGTAAAACTGGATATACTGGTACACCACGAGACGGTGGACGCGCTGTCGTTTATCGTTTTTGCTAAAACCGCCCAAGAGCGCGGGCGGCGTATAGTAGAAAAGCTAAAAAAAGAAATCCCCCGCCATCAGTTCGAAATACCAATACAAGCAGCAATCGGTTCAAAAGTTGTAGCAAGGGAAACACTAGGCGCGTTAAGAAAAGACGTAACAGCCAAGTGTTATGGTGGCGATATAACAAGAAAGAAAAAGCTACTAGAAAAGCAAAAAGAAGGCAAAAAGCGTATGCGTTCGATAGGTGTAGTAGAAGTACCCCAGCAAGCATTTATGAATGTATTAAAGCTAGATGAAGACTAAAACCACCGGAATGGGGATATACATCCACATCCCCTTTTGCATATCAAAATGCAATTATTGCGATTTTTTGTCCTTCGAATGCACAAATACACAAGAGCAATATGTAAATGCTCTGACAAACGAAATAAAAGCCGCTAATATAGCGGCTACAGTTGATACAGTCTATATAGGGGGAGGCACGCCCACAGCGTTGCCTACCCCTTTATTATGCGAAATTATAAACGAAGCAAAAAAGTTTAATCTAGCAGATGACGCAGAAATCACAGTAGAGATGAATCCATGCACCAACTCCTATGAGTTATTATCCGCACTAAAATCCCAAGGCGTAAACCGCCTAAGCATAGGCCTGCAAGCATGGCAGGATAAACTACTCAAAACATTAAAACGCGCTCACACCGTAACGGATTTCACAAATACAATCCAAGCCGCACAAGCAATTGGCATCAACAATATAAATATTGACCTAATGTTCGGATTACCAACCCAAACAATGGAGCACTGGAATGAAAGCATAACTCAAGTACTAGCACTAAACCCAACCCATATTTCAACCTACAGCCTAACCCCAGCAGAAAACACCCCATTATGGGATGACCTAGAAACAAACAGGCTTAACCTCCCTAACGAAGAAACCGACCGAGCAATGTACCACAGAGCCATCCATCAGCTAACCGCCGCCGGTTACAAGCACTATGAGCTATCCAACTTTGCAATCCCAACCCACGAAAGCCGCCACAACATAGATTGCTGGACAAGAAAGCCCTACAGAGGCTTAGGTCTAGGCGCGCATTCCTTCAACGGAAGCGCGAGATGGAATAACACAGAAAAAATGAAAGCATACATCAACACAACCGATTCACCAGCAACAATTCCCCCATCCATCCAAGAAAACTACCAACAACTATCAACCCAAGACGCAATGGCAGAATTTATGTTTCTAGGGCTACGTATGACCGAAGGGATAAGCCCCCAAAACTTCCAAGCTCAATTTGGCATCCCCCTAATCGACGTTTACGGTAAAAAAATCGAAAGCCTAATCCAAAAAAACCTCCTAGAGTATAAATTCAATAATCTAGCATTGACCACGCTAGGTCTTGACCTAGCTAATCAGGTTTTTGAGGCATTCATATAAAAAACCACGCGATCAAGGAATAAAAATTTACTACAAAATGGAGTAATGGAAATTACTTGCATTCATGTATACATCACAGTATAATAAGACATAAATAAAGAGAGGCAAGCATCGTCGAAATGCAAACCTCTCTGTGTTAAAACAACTGCGCCAGCGTCATGGCTGGACTCCCAATTAATTTTATCGGGTAAAAAATAGGCTTGCTAGTGCGCTATGCCTATTTTTTTGTGTTTTTCTGATTTTACCTGCTCAGTTTTCGATCCCCATCTACATGTTTTTCGATAATCCATAAAAAAGGATCAATTAAGTTTTTATGCTCAAGAGGGACTTTTGATATATTCCGACATCCTGTTGACGTAACAAAAAAGGAATCGACATGCTGAAATCTATCCTTACAAAAACTAATTAACCCTAAAAACTTTTCTTTAGTATTGTCCTCTGTTTTTTCAGATTTATCCACATATTCGTCGTCCAGGCTACTTGCATCTTCACAAGTTATGTCTGATTTAAGAAAAACAATAGCAACAGGAAAGCACATTTTACCATCACCATTAAAATCGCTATCCTTGAAATCCCTTTCGCTTTGCATGTTCTGAATAGTGGATTTAAATAATTCTTCAAATTTTCCTATTATTTCAGTGTTGTTCCAATAATCTTTTTTGTATAGCATATCCAAACAAATCATTATAATAAAACCATGGCTTCTTTTGATGTCTCTGAATGACTGTCTCTTAAAATAAAGCTTCCTTGATGTAAGGAGCTCCTGGACTTTTCCAGAAGGTTGACCGGCATGGTCATTTATTTCTAAGAAGTATTTGATAGGGTTTGAAAACTGCTTAAGTGTGCCTATTTTTAGCTCAGCCCGATAACTAACATATGCTTTCTCATTTGTTGCTTTAGGCCATCTTTCTTCGAGAGGCAATGATCTGTTTTCTAAGCGTTCATAATCTTCATTTACCCTTTTGATTGTTGCCTTATTATATTTATCACCAAGTCTTATATGCCTGCCATCGCTTAAACAATATGGCTCGCCACTCCTTGTTTTTTTACTAAGAGTGTCAAATAAAACCGTACAGTATACTGTTTTCCCTGCACCAGGCATCCCTAATATAGCAAGCCGTAGCGTGTCTTCAGGAGATGTATTGCGAAATAAATACACAAAATCTCTTACAAGCAACACAATTGCAACAATTAGTGAAATAAATAACAATCTAATTGCCATTCCTATTTCAAAGTTGGCATATGCTAAAGCATAAACTACAATGGCTGCTGAAAGAATAAAAAAGAACGAGATTATTCCCATACGAATCATGATTTGCCTAATTTTCATATATATCCACCTTTATGTGCTTTCCTCGTGTTAAGTGTAGCTTAAGTAATTCAGAATAAATGACGCAAATAGCAGCAAAGATAGAAGCTAATAACCCCAGTCTGCCCATTCGATGAAGTGTATTTTCCATTTGTAAAAGCATGCTCTCGATACTATCAATATTAACTGCGTATGTGTTCTGAGCATCTGCGACTACACCCGCTACTGAGATTAAAAAAAATATAATTGCTAACAATGCATATCCCCATAATATAAGTCCCCCCACAGAATTATTTGTCTGTTCGCGGAAAAAAAAATAAGAGTTCAACATGTACAACATGACAGAGAACGCAATGTCTTCTGCTCTCAGGAAATCAATTCTTGGCTCACCTGCTACACGGTATCGAACAAAAATAATAACAAGAAATGGCACAAAGAGCAATAAAATGTCCTTAAGTATGTGTAGTGCTACCTTTCTTAGTTTTCTTGCCTTCCTTCGCTTTACCATTCGTTTGAAAAATTCATTTTTACCATTTTGATGTATAGGTTGGCTATTATGCACACGCGATTTAACTTGACCAACATTCTTTTTGCTCAAAACTCAACATCTCCTTTATGTCAATATGCATCATCTGATATACAACGGAACAATCACCGCAACCCGATTAAGCCAAGCAGCATCCTCATCCAACTCCCCCCCATCCGGGAACTCAACTGCATTCCTCCATGGCAAGACTGTTGTACCTGCTCCATGTATTGCTATTCGATCACTTGGCACATTAAACTCTTCCACAAGCAAGTTTTTCACCATCTCCGCGCGAGCGCGTGAGACTCTTGGCTCTCTATCGTTTGGTCTATCAGGATGCCGCCTTGACTCTGAGCCAATTACATATAGCATGTTTCCAGGTGTCTCCAAAAATGCTCTTATTTGCTCTTCGTCACCTACATGTGTTTTGATTAACTCAATAACTTCACAACGTTCATCTAAAAAAGTGTGCGTATTTGGTTCGAATCTTAATAAAGCTGAACCCAAACGAACTGGTAGGTTGCAGGGTGGCTCAGGAGTAGGCGTTGGGACTTCGAACCAAACAACCGAAACCTACCGCTCGCTTGTTATAGGCTCTCTTCCTCTAACCAAATACCCCCAAGGCTCAGGAGTAACACCATGCACATATAGTATTTGTCCCCATACACTCTTCAGCCTGTTCACTACAACACGTGGAGCTTCCTGCGGATATGCTGCATTTCCTATGTTCAAAAATGTTACTTTTATACCTTCCAGATCAAGCAGGGCATTCCGTTCGTACAAATGCAACATTATGTCTTCATCAGACATTTCAAAGATATCTACATCACGCATGTCAAGATACCCACTAGTTGATATCCCACTATCAATGATCAAAATATGACTGGGTCTATTGCATTCTAACCCTCGCAAGTGATTCACCGCTTCATGCAAAGCATTCAACAAGTCAGCTTCATTATACATAGCAGGTAGTGATTCTATTTTTTCTAGTATCCCTTTGGCTGCATCGCGGATAAGCGTAGCTCTCCCCGATTGTACCGGGTTGCCAACTCTTATCTCGTCATTCAAATATTGTTCAGAAAGTCGTGGTTTACCATCACTAAACACAATCCAATAAACTAACTCCACGTTATACCTTTCACCTGTACTCGCAAAGGATTCGTTGATAATATTTATGGCACGGTCACGGTCATTATCAGAAAGTGGATATGTATTCGCTCTGTTTCCGACGATAATAACCAAGTTGGCACCGGGCAAATCATGTTCCGCACCACATGCAACAAATGACAACACCAGCAAAGCCATTACAATTACAAGCCACTTTTTCATATGTAACCCTCCCTATGGCAAATGCATTTACATCAAAAAGCGTTAGAAATATTTGCAAAACTGAATATCATACCATTTTGCTGGAGATCATGTTCTATGGGTGCATGTTTCATTTGCGTTCAATGCGTCCATGGTACTCTATGTACTGTGAAAATGATAGAGAATGTACGTTTATTCCCATATTATGTCGAAACATATGTTTATTTTGTGTCAATAAACTACTGTCCTTTTGAACAACCTTTTTCCTTTTGTAATATGATAAAATGTATATGAAATAAGGAGGACTCTCATGGAAAAATTATTCGGAACAGACGGTGTGCGCGGTACAGCCAACAGCCAACTTACCCCCGAGCTGGCAATGAACTTAGGCAGAGCTGGAGCTTATGTACTTACAAAAAATAAAGCACCTAAAATACTAGTAGCCACTGATTCAAGGAGAAGTGGTGATATGCTAATTGCTGCATTAGCAGCGGGATTATGCTCTGTAGGAGCTGAAGTTTATCTTGCAGGGGTAGTCCCCACCCCAGCAGTAGCATTTTTGGTACGGCAAAAAAAATTCGATGCGGGTGTTATGATATCTGCCTCCCATAATCCAATGATGGACAATGGGATAAAGTTTTTTAATTCAAATGGCTACAAGCTCTCCGATGCATTGGAAGATGAAATAGAACGCCATATGAAAAACCTAGATAAACTCCCAAGACCAATCGGCCAAGATGTAGGAGTAATACACCAAAACAACTCAGTAAGCGAGGACTATTTAGCATACTTGCTATCCACAGTTGAAAACCTGAACTTGAGTGGAATGAAAATCGCCCTAGATTGCGCCAACGGTGCTACCAGCGAAGTTGCACCAAAGGCCTTCACTGCTCTAGGTGCTACTGTTCACAGTTTATACAACGCCCCAAATGGCGTAAATATAAACGAAAACTGTGGCTCTACACATATGAAAAATTTATCGCAATATGTACAAGAAAATAAACTCGACCTCGGTATAGCCTTTGATGGAGACGGTGACAGAATGCTAGCGGTAGACGGGAATGGTGTGCCGGTAGAAGGTGACGAAATCCTAGCAATTATCGGTAATGAGCTTAAAAACCAAGGTAAATTAGCGAAAAATACTATCGTAGCCACAACCATGAGCAATCAAGGCTTAGAGGTATTTTGCCGTGAAAACGGAATCCACATGTACCGTACAGATGTTGGAGATCGCTATGTGCTAGAAAAAATGCTTGCCGACGATTTGTCATTGGGGGGAGAACAATCCGGTCATGTAATCTTCAAAGAATATAGTACCACAGGTGATGGAATACTCACTGCCCTTAAACTTGTAGAAGTACTTTCACAAAAAAGCAAACCACTGGCGGAACTTAAAAAAATAATGGAAAACTTCCCCCAGGTATTAATAAATGTCACCGTACAAGGTGATAAAAAACGCAAATGGCGCGACAATCAAGAAATCATGAGCAAATACAACCAATTTGAAACGCAACTAGCAAATGAAGGCAGGATACTAGTACGTCCATCAGGCACAGAACCGCTTGTAAGGGTTATGATCGAAGGGCGAGACAAAAATGAAATAACTACAATGGCAAAAAACCTCGCAGCCATTATCCATGAAGCCTTAGCATAAAAAAAGGGACGCTACTTGAGCGTCCCGTACATATTATTGTTATACACCTTCATGAAAACCGCCCCCTGTTTCCTCCGCCAGAGGCAGCAGGCTTTTGGGGCTGGTAATGACAACAAAAGTTTACCCTTTGGCAAAGAAGATTAGAAGATCGAAGAATCTACTGCCAGGGGTATTGTAAAAATCACTTGCGTCAAACACAGTCCTGTCGGATAAGTTATCAGGGTTATATCGTTGTGCATCCACTGCATCCATCCATTCTCTTGAAGTATCAAAGGCTAAAAAGTCTAACCGTTCTACTATTTCGATTTGCAAGTCGAGGGGATTCTCGATAATCCTAATAGATATTTCGCCGACCATATCCTCTGTTGAAGCGAAACTGACACCACCGGTACTAAATCTAAAGCCAGGATTCGCTTCTTCAATTCGTTCATCACCATAATAAAGTGCGAAAACTAACCCATCAAGCATTTCACGTTGTAAATCCTGCTGTCTGATTGACTCTTCTGTATATTCAAATCCAGCTCCCCATTCAATCAGAGGACGTTGTTCAAATACAAGAGATATTGAAAAACTAACAGGTACACGCCATTCTACAAAATCCGTAAGTGCTACATACCAATCGTCATCATACAACCATCCCAATGATTGCTCTGTAGGCACTCGAAATTCTACGAATGTAATAAACGGTCCGACATTTGGGTTTGATTCATATAACCTTTGGTTAGCAGCTTCAGCATCTAGGATGTTCAAATCAAAGACAAGAATAGAATGCCAGGTAAGCCCCCATTCTGCTTCATATTGGAATTCAGATATAGGATACGCGACCCCGGCATAAAACGTCCTGTAGTACACATACTTATACGTATATCCATATGGGCGATCTGGCGCAGATTCAGTCACAAGAATGGGTATATCGCGGCTAAAAGTTACCGTACCAGTAGGCGCGAAATAGAAACCCTGCCAAAGCTTCCCTTCAGCGACTCTGTCATACACATCGGTCAAAACCATTGTTACCCCTTCGATAGCGCGTCCATATTCGATAACTACAAGCTCAACTTCGATGTTTGGAATAATATTGTCTACCGGAGCTGGCGGTTCCGGCGGTTGGAGTTGTGGCGTATCAATTGAAACCACTCTAGTCCCTCTATCCCATTCCAACGAATATCCAACAGCTCTGAGTATAGGACCAAGGGGGACCATTGTTCTTCCACCTATTAGCTCCGCTGGTACATCTAGTTCATGGCTAGTCCCATTGACTGTGAATGTTGTCTGTCCAATGATTATCACAATGGTGTAATCATCCCGTTCCAAGGTAGCAGTCCTTGTAGACCTGTTCCAATCCACTTCAAACCCTAAATCCATAAATACAAAGCGCACAGGTACCAGTACCCGACCACTAACCATAATGGGGGCTTGATCCTCAAAATCAACTGCATCACCATTAATAGTAACAGTGATGGTGTCATCAGCCAGTGCTGAAACAGGCATCACTGCAAGCACTAGCATAAACACTAATGCAACTGCCACAAACTTTTTGATAATTTTCATATCCAGACCTCCTTAGTTTTTGGCAAAACCTCTTCTGCCGATTCTGAAAATTATAGCATAAACAAAAAATCCCGCAATCGCAGTATAAAACAAAACTGCTTTGCGAATGCAGTATCTAAGCATAAAACCGTCAGGAATTTTTCCTTGACGGTTTTTATATTTGTGGATTATGACTTGATTACCTCCCGCCCAATCTCCGGCGGATGTAAAGATTAAGCTCTTTGAACGCAGAGCGGGGATTGATTTCATCCAATGCTTCCATAAGGGCTACCGCTTCTTCGTCAGAAAGATGCTCTCGTTTGTTGGCTAGGAATGCCGCACGGTTTTTTAGAATAAACAGGCGAATATCTTTTTCTGACTCTTTACGTCCCATCATTTCACCCACAACCTTACTGGTTTGGGCGAATTGCATAAACTGCTTGTTCATTAGCGCGTAATTTAACTTGCCGTTTTCGTCGCTAAAACGGTCGATTATTGCCTTAAACTCTGGGCTTTCTAGCATTTGGGCGGCACTTGGCAGTTCGCCTTGCTGGGAATCGCAGCATACTTCTTCTTCGTCTACATCGTCAGAGACCATGATTTTGACTTTGCCTCTTGCGGAATAGGGGAGCCCTGCAAGCTGGTCTGCTGCTTCATCAAATGCGGCGTATGGGAATAGGTCTTGGTCAACCCTACCATCGATGATTACATCGCCAGTGCGCTTGTCTACTTCAGCAAAAACTGTGACATTTTGGTCGGTACGGTGCATTTTAATACCGCTACCGCCTGATTTGAGTTTGATTTTGTACGCCACTACCGGGGCGATTTCTAGTTCCACTACTTTTGTGCGGATGATGTTCATGTGTTTACCTGCTTTCTAAAATGTTTTTATATTTTCCTGTAGCCTCTAGCTTACGTATTGCTGAGATAACTATGTCTTTATCCTCAGGGTTGGTTATACCAAGCCATTTGTCTGCGGAGGATAAGACCTTTACTTTAATTTTATCCGCTCTTATGAATGCGTCAACTTCACGAGGGAGAAGGTATTCGTCTTTTGCTATATCTGCCGTTTTTAAGAAATTATCAAAACCATCTCTTAATAACGAAAAAATCTCTGGATGAAAACCAAAGAAATTCATGGAGACAATCGTATCAGCAGGATAGTCGTTATCTTTTGGGATGGCAAGCTGCTCATCAACTTCTAATAGATAACCATTTGCGTCCACAGTGCAGACACCTCTGGCTACAGTTCCGCTGTCGGAGAGGGTGTTTTTTAAATAGTACGCGACCATCGCACTATCTCTCGATGTTGTTAGATGCTGATGTAGCTTTACATACGCTTCTTGTCCATAAAAATCATCTGCATTGATTACCGCAAATGGAGTTTTGACAATATCTTTGCAACAAAGTACCGCTTCGCCAGTACCGTAGGGTTTTGCTCTGTGAGAAGGAAGGGGTTGGTACGCATAAGTTGTGGGGATTTTTCGTTCAATTCGATTACCGATTATTTGCCGGAAATCATCTTCGTTTTCCTTTTTAATGATTATCACGGCTTTGGTAAACCCGGCTTTGACTGCGTCATGGATTGCATAATCCATAAAGACCTCACCATTTGAACCTATTGCTTCAAGTTGCTTGAGCCCACCATAACGGCTGCCCATCCCTGCTGCCATTATTACTAGAGTTGTTTCCATTTATGTTTCCCCTTATATATTTATTTTTCCGAACCAGTTCGGAGGTTCGGCTATCCATGTCGTGCCAATGGGATAATCTAAAATTGGAATCTTAAATGTAATTTGATTGCAATGTAATAATTGACCGATTTTTTCCCTATCAGGTTTACCGCCATATTTTTTGTCTCCCACAAGTGGATGCCCAATTGATGCCATATGTGCGCGGATTTGATGGCTGCGCCCTGTAATGGGATTAATTTGCACCAAGCTGCGGTTGCTAGTAATGGATAACGATTTATAAGCCGTTATTACTTTTGGGTATTCAGGATTTTCTGTTATATATGCTTTGTTGGTATTTGTATTTTTATGATAATGGTTTTCGAGAGTTTTACTGCCATGAAGCTCCCCTTCTACAACTGCGATATAGGTTTTTTCAATGCTGCCCTCGCTTGCAAACGCAGCGTTTACAGCTCGTAGAGCTTGATAATTTTTACCGCATATTACAAGCCCGCTTGTGTTTACATCTAATCGATTACATAGAGCCGGTGTAAATGTAGCATTAGCGGGATATGAACCGGATGAATGTAGATAACCGAGCATTCGCGCAAGCAGATGTGTTTTATTACCTTTCATGCCACCATGGGATGGAATACCGGTGGGTTTATTCACAATCAGTAGATTATCATCTTCAAAAATAATATCTAATAGTCTAAGCCACTTATCATCATGGTTTATCTGGCTGCTTGGTTTCCGCAGATCAGCAATTGTGTCTTGCGAAAGATACATCCCAATGACATCACCATTTGCAAGTAGCTCGCTACCTGTTGCTTTTTTTCCATTAAACTTGATACGTTTCTTTCGCAGTAGCTTATACACTAGCGATTGTGGAGCATTACAAAAATATGCTAATAAATATTTATCCAATCGCCGGCTAGCATCGCTGGCTGTAATATTAACCTCATGCACGACTTTTATCCCACATAAGGTATGCATTCATAAATGGGTCGAGCTGCCCATCCATTACTGCCTGCACATTGCCTGTCTCTTCGTCTGTACGGTGATCTTTAACCATGCTATAAGGATGAAATACATATGACCGGATTTGGCTACCCCATGCGTTGTCCATTTTAGCTCCGCGGATACGGTCTAGATTTTCCAGTTCGTCTTCCTTTTGCTTTAGGAATAGTTTAGCTTTGAGGACTTTCATAGCGCGATCGCGGTTTTGAATTTGGCTGCGCTCGTTTTGACATTGCACAACAATCCCGCTTGGGATATGTGTAACACGTATCGCAGATTCGGTTTTATTGACATGCTGACCGCCTGCACCACCGCTGCGATAGGTGTCAATTTTTAAATCCTCAGAATTTATTTCAATAGAATCTGCCTCACTAAGCTCAGGCATTACATCACATGACGCAAAAGACGTATGCCGCCGCCCACTTGAGTCAAATGGCGAAATTCGTATAAGCCTATGGATGCCTTTTTCACTGCGCAAATACCCGAAGGCATTATCGCCAGAAATTTGAAAAGTTGCGGATTTTACACCGGCTTCTTCGCCATCGAGAAAATCCAGCAGCTCAAATTTAAAACCCCGGCGGTCAGCCCAACGACTATACATACGAAGAAGCATACCAACCCAATCGCAAGATTCTGTGCCTCCCGCGCCTGGA
>Ga0123355_10014144_pt1 | contig 12458 bp, 9 predicted proteins | sample TergutEmb28metaG_3_FD_89872 | JGI IMG/M metagenome (GOLD analysis project Ga0123355, IMG submission 89872) | Embiratermes neotenicus P1 segment gut microbial communities from Petit-Saut dam, French Guiana - Emb289 P1 | ecosystem: Host-associated > Arthropoda: Insects > Digestive system > Gut ...
CATTTAATCAGGCAGGCAGGCAGGCAGGCAGGCAGGCAGGCAGGCAGGCAGGCAGGCAGTCAGGCAGGCAGTCAGGCAGGCAGTCAGGCAGGCAGGCAGGCAGGCATGCAGTTGTTTACTTAATTAATCATTTAGTCAGTCTGTCTGTCCGTCTGATATCCACGCTGTAAATCGGAATTGTGCATATCCACGCTCCGAGTTCTAGCTACAACACTTAATCGTTTCCATCTGATGGGCAGTAGATCAGGACAAGAAACATGGCTATATGCGACTGTCAAGAAAAGTATTCAGCTTTATGCGTTCTTCTTAAGAAATGCACGAAATTAAACAGGGATGTTTCTTCGAACAGACGAACACACAAAACCTGATCAAAGTTTCCTATATGTGTTACAAAAAATATTAAATAAGTATTGTACACTGTAACACATTTTGATCCGCTAGAAAGAGGCGCAATTTTTCGACTTTTGAGTATCATTGTATCGCTAAATCCTGCAACTTTTATAGAGGTAGTTTTATGTGGAAGCCAGTTTCGAAACTTATCACAGTCTGGTGTTTCGTAAAGCGGGTAGAAGGTCTTACGTATTGCAATATCTCCACCGTTATGTTGTTTTCACAGCAACAGTCACTATCTGGTAATGTAGGCATTGTGGTCTTTGGAGTTCATATTGAAGCTGGAAGCAGGATGTTTCTCAATACCTCTGGCATCCGCCCACCAGACTACACGGTTAATAACCCGGACGACCACAACGCGACTCGTCACCGCCACAGAACTCCCAAAGTCCTTCATGTCCGTACTGTTGATCAGACGCTAAAAATTCAGCGTACAGCTACGACATGTGTAACGAGAATTACGAATTGTAATAAAATATTCAACAAAACGCACAACAGTTCATTACGTAGTGTCTACATTTAAGACATCATATCTCCGATGTGTTTCGACTCGTCACCTTCAGGGAGATTCACATCGAACATGTATGTATAGAACATGAAATACGATTCGACGTAAATTAAAATTAAATTAGTACGTTGTGATGAATCTTGATATCTGGAGCTCCATAAAGTCGAAGCGGACATATGAAGAATATTCCATATGGAGTAGAAAGATTAGTACAGTAGTAAGGGACTTTTGGCTACTCAGTATCAGAAAAATACTTTGTTTGTAGGATGACGGCAGTTACACAGGCAACATGTATTTATGTGAAGCGCGCTGTTCTGCGCTATCCCGCAGCATGTAGTGGTAATTCCTTACCGAAGTTTCGACATGACGTATCGTTTCCATCTTCAATGTTCAAGATCTTTCTTGACCATTGAAGATGGGACCGATAAGCTGCCCGAAGTGTCGGTAAGGAATTACCACTACACTCTGCGTGTAGTCCAGACGAGCGCAGTTCTCAGCTACTTCGCTTCGGATGCATCAAATCATGCATAACATTCATCTGCCTCTCGCCAACCGTGGGTTGGTCGTCCGAACATTGCAATTTGTATCCAGGATTTCCAACAGAAATGTTTTGTTCTATATAAGCACAATTTTTATTCTCTGTTGACTAAACACGGAAAAATACGGATGACTTCAGTACCGTGAGATCCACATTTGCTAGGGCAAGGCTTTTTTTGCAGCTTACAGACTACCATAGCCATGCGTGTTTTTGTGACATATTTTGTAACTCTTGGCTTTAAGCATATCACTACACATTTTCTACGGGAGTAAGAACGATAAAAATTAAGACTTTTAATTTAGAGGTGTGTCATCCCCGTTGTGTTGGTTCAATAACAAAGAATTTTTGTGTATTACACATACAGTCGAACACAACTCTATTTCACCTAGTAGTAGAGTAGGAATACGATTACATGTTTCGGCCCTATATGTGGGCCATCTGCAGGTTATGATTTAACTTACAGAGCAGCTATACAAGATGTGTGGGGTGTTATTTTAGGGTATTGGGTGTTGGGTCTTGTTACACACAATTGAAACAACGAGATCTCTTTTCCCCCACCCAACCCCCAATACCCTAAAAGAACACCCCACACATCTTGTATAGCTGCTCTGTAAGTTAAATCATAACCTGAAGACGGCCCACATATAGGGCCGAAACATGTAGTTGTATTCCTACTCTACTACTAGTTGAAATATATTTGTGTTCGACTGTATGTGTAATACACAAAAATTCTTTGTTATAAGACTTTTAATTTTCAAGACATGTAGGATACAACACCGCGCAGACTAGTAAATAGTTATGCTTCAGGGACTTGTTTTCTCCATATTCAGGGTCTAAGCAGCCCAACGAGACTGATGTATTCAGATAATGAAGATGGAGCCCGCAACTCCTCTGAATCCTTGGTTGCTATTTACAAGTCGATGCGCTGTAATGCCTCAGAAGTCTTTAACCACCGCTGGGAACGTCAAATGTCCCAACTTAGACTTTGATAAGGGTTAACAACCTCAGCGGTTTCCTTAACCCCTCAAACTCACCGAAAGGTGTGATGTCTTGTTGTTAAACCACGTTACTATAATGTAAATCTTACAGCGACATATGTGACTCTGTTCACAGTCAGAACTTTAAGGGTCCCAAAAGAGGAATTCTTCGTCGCACAGCATAGTAGAATAACTGCATCATAGAGGCGACCGGAATTTTTGTATTGCAAGAGAGAGTACAAATACGATGAGTTTCAGCTTAGAGCGAATTCTGAATGACGACAACTTTAGGTTAGGTTATAATTTATGAACACTCTGCCCCTTCCGTAACCCTTCGTTGTCCAGGAAAAGCGAAAAAGCGGTAACGTAATTCCAACCACTACAATATTTCATCCATGTTGGTTCCCCGGTTCCAGCAACGAAATGTTAACGAAGGGAGGAAAATAATTGACTATCGTCACTGAATTAGCTGCAATTAGTGGCATGGAGCGAGAGAGGTTTTCGGGGGCTGAAAGGAAAAGGGGGATGATTTTCGTGTTTTGTGATCTGTGGAATAACTTGCGAAATTTGTGTAGTTTGTTAAAACTGGAAAATAATAGGAACAATCAAAACGGTCAAATGTCTCTTGTGACTGAAAGTAGGCGAAATCGTAAATTATGCGGTTCTAGTGTGCCGTAAACTACAGTAACACTATAATGTTTCCTTTATGACAAATTTCGAAAAAAAAAAAAATCAATCATGAACAACTCTTACATTTACTGCTTAGCACAGTGTACTAAGTGTACAATCAAAATACGTTTGTTCTGCACAAAACCTGCTCTTTTTAATATCAAAAAGAATCTAAACTGTGTTTATACCGTGGGCCGGGTAGCTCAGTCTGACTGGACGGTCCGGGACCGAATTCCGTTGTGGACAAGATTATCCGCCCGTCCAGACCGGCCCTGGTGCCCACCCAGCCTCCTGTAAAATGGGTACCAGGACTTTCCCGGGGGTAAACTGCGGCCGGGGCGTGCTGCTGACCACTCACCCCCTTCTAGTGCCGCAATCATGGAAGAGTAGAGCTATACCGCTACCCACCGTCTGGCCGACATCGGGCCTGTAACGCTATCACTTTACCTTTTACTGTGTTTATACCACCAACTGTAACTACAGATATAAGCTTACCACAACTCACAAATAGAAGATATTATTGCATGGAGGAAAGTTCCTCTTGAAAACCAAACATCCTTTCATTAGATGAAGGAATATTTAAAATTTTTAATTAAAAATCTCATAGTAACTGAATGTTATGTGTAGGGAATGTAGCATGTTTTACCTACATAAAATATTTCGGTCAGCAAATTGGAGAGTAATGATCATTTTCTCTAAAAAAAAAAATGGGTACATTGACTGTGTTGTTAAGGAAATAAGAACTGAAGACGTGTACCGGATTCATTATGGTGGTCGAGCGTCTGGCTTTTATGAACCCGGCATTCAGCTCTGGTGTTACGGAAGTAGAGGATTTACTTCACCCGGTCACTGTACGTCAGCTCCTCAGGAATCATTTTTCTCTACGGATTTAGTTATTCTCCGCAGTCCAATTTCTTCTCAACCTGTGACCATTCTGTCACTTGTTTCAAATTATTGTCAGCTGAAAGGGATGTTAATCACCTCAGACACAATGACACTTCCACCCTACTTAATGAAAAAGGGAGTGGGGGGAGGGGGGGGGGAGGAAAGGACATTTCTCTAGAAACGGAATGTTACACGTAATGATTTCGATTGCAACATGAATTAAAGATAAAACAAACATAAAGTCAACGTTATGGAACGACAGTGCCATATATTGTCACACTACCACGGAAATTCGGCCAAGCATTGCTGTGCTTGCTGCTGATGAACATTGACCTTCTTGTGTTCTGCCTTTTATTTCGCTGAACTGAATGTTGTGGAAAAGAAATCTTCTTGCTTCTTATATCACCGTCTTCCTGTTTTTTTTTCTCTCTCTCTCTCTCTCTACGAATAACGTTTGGGAAATCAGGATCGCCGTCGTGCTCAAGATGTGTCTGTATTTTAGTCAAACCGAAGTTTACATAGCTGGGGCGAATGGTTTGCTCCCTCGTGGTGAGGCAAATCTATGATATCAGGCCAAACAAAGCAGTTTCTACAATGTTCACGTCACCCGTTTACTAAGGCACGTCTTTTCTTTAGCTTGTTTTGCTTACAGCTTCAGGAAAAAGACTGGGTTACAAATATGATTACAGCGTGGCTTTATCAAAGACACTGAGAACTGGAAAAGCAGAAAACGAATACACTTCAGGACCACGAAATAGTAACTCAGAACAAAATAGAAACTTAAACCACCACAAAAAATAACGTAACAACCTTTAATTAGAAAGGGAACTAAATTAAATGCCTGATTATTATAAATATCTTGCTGTACAAGTTAATATTGTATATGTCTGATTACAAAGGAAAAAAAAGACACTTATTTGGACCCGAACTTTATGGACGTCCTGTAGCTTTTTCTTCTTCCAATTGTGTATCACAAAGAACAATTACCATCAGCAAGGCGTCTTTAATTCCAGCACATAAGTTCATCACTTGGAACTTGGAGAGGATAAGTAAAAAAGTAATGTTCCTGCCATGAGTCGTTAACCCTGATACCATTTTTTTTTGCCTGCTTCCCCCTTCCAGTTGCGTGCAAGTTTCTATACTATTGTTTCCCTATAGTGAAATTAAGAATTCGAAGGAAATGGTTATTATAAAGATGTCGCACATGCATGGCTATTCCTTCTGTGACTTTCCGACTTTTACGTCTTAAGACAATTGAGTTGGATTTCTTTCTCACGTCATCATGCTTCCTTTCGTTTCCTTTATTCTTACTGATCTTATAAGAGAAGTTCCAACAATTAGCTTACGATTTCCGTGCTCCTTTGCTGCACAGAGATTCCGATTTTAAGGCAGGATGGTACAACAAATTGCATACTGTACCGCATATGACAGACCGTGAACAGCTACCATGCAACTATGATTAAATGTTTTAGAAAAAATAAAGACACAACTTCCGGTGTAAATTTTTATAATATGGACAGCATGTTGCACGTCTGAAATTGAACGTTATTGTTTCAATTGTTCATAAACATTGAATGTAATTATACCAAAATTGTCTACGTCAGGCTCTTTTTGATACACAGCCTACACGATATCTGTCTACACGCATGCAACAAGCATCATTAAACAAATAATAAGTTTGACAATGCCCATTTGACATAAAACTGGCACGATGTTTTTTGTGTAGAATATACATAATTACAGGAACATTGATTTCGAAAATACCAATTTGATACACAGTCTTGAAGATAATTGAACAATAAAAGACCAACTTGATGTCACTAGTTATTAAGTTTTATTTCACTTCTTCTATGCTCAACATGTTTCGGTCATTAATACATCCATCATCAGGAGCGTGCGACTTTTATATTGTATCATCACATTGGTTGTGTTATCTTGTTTCGATGTGTGTTGCTGTGTTTCAGCCTGCCACACGGATACCACTCCAACCCAACCACACCGAAACTCCAACACACATCGAAACAAGAACACACAACCAATGTGATGGTACAATATAAAAGTCGCAGGCTCCTGATGACGGTTGTATTAATGTCCGAAACATGTTGAGCATAGAAGAAGTTAAATAAAACTTAATAACTATTGACATCAAGTTTGTCTCTTATTCTTCAACTATTACAATGATGCACGGTCCAATATACATAAGTCTTGAAGATGTTTTATATAAAGAATATAGCTGGTTATCCAAATATGAATTTGAGTAAAGTTAATTATTTATACATCCTACATAGTATTTTCCCGTGCAGCCTATACCTAATTATACACGTATTAAACTCGACAGAGCCCGATTGACAAACAACCTGCATGGCTTTTACCTATAGAGTGTAAACCTAATTCTACAAATATTAATTTTGAAAATGTCCATTTGATGGCCAGTGTGTCTGGTATTTCGAGAGTCGGTAATGTCACTGACTTCAGCTGAATGTTATCTGTCACACTGACACCACCAGTATAGCCAACTGTTGGAATGTCGCGCGTATCGAAATCACCTCAGGCAATGAACACTGAACGAAGGAATATCAACATAACGCATGACAGACCCTCAGCAAGCCAGCAATCTTCAGCCAATCCACGAATAAAAATCTCTGAAAAGTGAGAGTCAAATTACAATTAATGTCTCCATCGTTGCACCTTGCATTTCATAGAATAATTTAATTCGCACACCAACTAATGCACATATATAAAAATTTTTACATGAAAACATTTAAAATCGCTCCAACATGTTTCGATCCTAAGATCATCTTCAGGAAGCTACGTTGTTCCTCGCTAAAGTCACATTTTTAAAATACACGCACTGATCGATTTTCTTATTTAAAAATGTGACTTTAGCAAGTAACAGCGTAGCTCCCTGAAGATGATCTTAGGATCGAAATATGTTGGAGCGAATTTGAATGTTTTAATGTAATATATATATATATATGCATTAGTTTGTGTGCTGATTAAATGGTACAATTAATGTATTAGGCTATTAAGCAAGGAGTATCGATTAGAGTTTAAAGATCAATTTTGCATTTAGCAGTATATAGACATAACCTCACTCACATTATATTGACGGAATTCGCGGTTTTCTTAATCCCTGCACAAGATGCCTTTTTTGCTTCACTACGTCGAACTACGACACATTTCGGGTTCCTCTTCTCTTTATTCGCCGTCTTGTTCTAACATTTTCTTTGAAAATCGGTCACACTTTTCAACAGCTAACACCCATTCTCTATATTACACACAATGCACTCACCACCTTTAAATATCTCCCCAGAGAAATGTCGCACAGGGTCAACACCTTCAACAGGGCTCAAAAAATTCGCGACTCACCACCGTCACGGTTTATCACGTCTGTCCTCCTATCGCGCTGGGCATAATCCTCCCAAATATTCTATTCTTATAATAAGTTAGGGGATTATAAATACCCTAAAATGGCCGGACTTTCACTCCACGAGGCATGGAACAATGGATACGTGATAAAGATCGAGAGATTATGAACCAACACCAAAAAGTCCATACAGTTCGCTGGGTTTATATACGTATATATGTCGATGAGTAACAGTTCAAGTTAGTAAATAGAATTTCAAATTTGCTTTATTTTTACAAGTCCTTAGAAATGTTATTTTTCAGCTAAGGTCATTGAACACTTGTACATGCTACGCACAAGAATACTTAGCACTTTTTTGTTTTGGGTTTATTTCTTGTTAATATCTCCGAAACCTACGCACTTGTACTATTGTTGTCCAACAAATTTCGTTAATCATATAACAAGCCTGTACATTACCACAGGAACATAAGCCTAGTAAAGAAAATGTTTAATTATTACATATCAACATAAGTTATAATTAACTTCTGTCATTATGCTTCAGCAAGGAGAGACCTTCTTCAAATTATCAGACGATATAGATGATGTAGAATACTCGTTAAAAATCCAGCAGATAAAAAGGTATATTTATGTACACTTAGACCTGTGTTTTTGTAATTTCGGTGTCTGTCACTTTATTTCACAGTATCAAAGTACTCGTTCTTCGTCCGAAGTGTGGTTCCTTCCTTGACAACGTCACAATGACTAAGCAGTGAAAAACCAGTTCCCTACCTGCGTCGTGGGGGTTGGATTAAAGTTCGAGTGATTGTCAAAAATAAGTACAAGTAGGTATTATAAATATAAGAATTTAATTCTGTCTATGTAACGTAAAAAAATATACATTTGGAGCGCAAAATCGAATTGTGGACGAAATGTGTGCACCTAAATTTATCTGTTTCGCCCACGGCACTTTGTGGATAAACTTCGGACCCATATATTCGGTTTCACTGTTCTGTATTATGTCCACAGTAGGAAGGACAGTGGGATTTGCATTTTTATATGTCGTCACTAAAAGTGTGCTCTTGCAAAGAAAACGACATATTTCAGGGGGTGCAAATCGTTTACTGTAAGCTTTGAAGTATTCACCGCACCAAAAATTTGTAAAACAAACGCATACTTAACTGGTTCTTATATTTTGTATTAATTTAAAATTTTATATGTTAAAAGGATCTGGTGCGTTCGTCGGATAAAGGTTAAAGAGCTTGAGGGCTTCTTAATTGGTCGTCTTACTACAGACCAGTAAGGTAAAAAGGTAAAGTGATCCCGTTACAGGCCCGGTTTGGCCCAGAGGGTGGGTAGAGGTATAGCTCTACTCTTTCATGACCACGGCACTAGAAGAGGGTGAGTGGTCAGCAGCACGTCCCGGCCGCACTTTACCCCCGGAAAGACCCGGTACCCATTTTACAGGAGGCTGGGTGGGCCCCGGGGCCGGTCTGGACGGGCGGGAAATCTCGTCCCCACCGGAATTTTCGATCCCGGACCGTCCAGCCCGTAGCTCAGTCGCTATACCGACTGAGCTACCCGGCCCACAGACCAGTAAGGATCAAAATTAGTTTCATCACTGGAGTAGACTCCACTAACAGATTTTCTGAATTCACAATCAAGTTTTGTAAATGAAAGATGCGGAAAGACAGAGAGACAGGATCTCTCCTAACATGAATTAATTTTTTGTTCTTATAGGTTTCTAAAAACGCATAAAATATGTAGACATATTTTAACGTTTCGCTTATGGTTTCTAGAACCAGTTATATCTTGGTAACACAATCAGTTAAATGAAATGCTGTGAACTATCTTACAAAATTAAATCAGGACGATCCTCCCAAAACGTCGGTAGATTTCCAGCCCATTACACTGCGCCATCTTTCACAAGACGCTACCTTAATTTAACAGTCAGAGCCATGAGAATCTGAAACATAACAGAGCTTGTAATGTTTCTTTTCAGCCCTCCAAAAAATTACGCATAAGGAGGCCAAAGATTTATTCTTCTTCTATCCCTTTTACAGGGGACCGCGGTAACACAATGGTTAAGGTGCTGTGCTACAAATTGGAAGGTCGCTGGTTCGATCCCAGCTGGCGTCAGTGGATTTTTCATTGACATAAAATCCTTCCGGTCCCACTATGTCCCTGGGGTCGACTCAGCTTCTAACAGAAACGATTACCAGGAATATTTCCTGGGGGTAAAGGCGGCCGGTGCGTAAGGCTGACAAACTACCACAATCCTGTGCCGTTATCACGAAATCTGGGAGCCTTAACTTCCAGGAACCCTGTAATGGGACTGATTTACCTTTATCCCTTCTACAAGTAGTGTAGTTGATAGAACGTTACGTGAATAAACATAAACATGAAAACGTTACCTCTTGCCCATGGAAAAAAAAAAAACATTTGCTACTCTAATATTTTATTCTCATCAGATTTCTATAAATATCATCCATGCATACACACAGCTTGAGGGCGGCGAAGAACTACATCCCTTGTGTTAAATCTGGCATTGCTGGGTAAAAAAGTTACAATATTTCTTTTCCTGGATTAAAGGCCTGCTATATATTGTTTAGACGTAACGTTAGCATTCTGAATAAAGTTTAGTGTATGTTATATTTGAGATAAAATCGAAATAAAATAAAAGGGAGAGAGAGACGAGTACCGTAAGCTTCGAATCCAATTTGATATACAGATAATATACATGAGAAAGAAACAGAGAAAAAATTCCATTACCATCAAAGGCAAAGAGGATTTGTGTTTGCCGTTTGCTGCTATCCCAATGGGTACAGGCAATCTTAACCGTCATAGCAACATTATTTCAGTTAATTATTGCATACGGAGAGACATGAAAAATACAGTTTTACATCCTCTTCATGCATAATTATTGCCAACATCTGATATGAAACTGGTTCCATTATTTTTTGTATTAAACAAAATAAAACGCGTATGTCCAACGTTCCATAACGACTCATATCCTGAAACATGATTACTATTATACTTCCAAGTGAATTCGACTGCGCATGTGACAACAATGCCAGTGAGGGCCACCGCACTGAACTGCCTAATCCATCATAGTAACACAAGTGTTAGTGTGTATTATACGTACTTCGCAGATCAATAAATGGACAAAACGTTGCCAAAGTTACAAAAATAAAATTATTGTAAATATAATAAATATCTAGCATGTTTAGATTGCAATAATGAATGTTCATCATTGGTGTTAATGTGGAGGGCTGGATAAGCCAGACTCATGCAGGCTACGGAAACATACCTGCACACTGAAGATGATGCAAGTATGGGTGTCGAAAGGTTTATTGTCTGGTAGGTGAAGGATGTAAGGCGTAAAGGCAGTTTGAAACGTCTGACGATGGTAGAGTTCAAAGGGTTTGATTTATTTGATGTCTGTTGGACCGTGCATCATTGTGATGCCTGAAGAATAAAAACCAACTAGATGCCACTTATTATTTTATTGTACTTCTTATAGGCTCAACATGTTTCAGGCACTACTATGCCCATCATAAGGAGCTCGCGACTATAATGTTGATTACCACATTGGTCGTTTCGTTCTTGGTTTGCTGTAGGTTGGAGGTTAGGTGCGGTTAGGCTGGAGTAGTGTCCTGGCTGCAGGCCGGACACTACTCCAGCCTAACCGCACCTAACCTCCAACCTACAGCAAACCAAGAGCGAAACGACCAATGTGGTAATCAACATTATAGTCGCGAGATCCTGATGATGGACATAGTAGTGCCCGAAACATGATGAGGCTGTAAGAAGTACAATAAAATAATAAGTGGCATCTAGTTGGTTTTTATTCTTCGGTTTGACTTATGTTTCGGACCACGTGCAAATGTTCACCGTGTTACTTTTCTGAAAACTAAGGGTCGTTTCTTCTTGAGGTTGAAAGGGGACGAGCAGAAGCCTCGAAGTTCTTTGAACCCGATGAAAAAAACAGATCCATTTTTCGGAAGGCTGCGGTCTATTCAACCCAAAATGAAAGCGAATGTTCCAGACACCAGACAAGATTATTGGAGCTTTCAGTACAAAGAAGTTAATTTTTGATTGAGACATTTCAGTGCCAGAAAGGCAGAACTGAGGATGTGGGATCAAGAATGATGAATTTATGTGTCCGATGACGACATGCAACGTTCCATTGCCTGTAAGTCTTATCTCTTAAAAGCCCAGTGGCTACTCCGTGTACCAAACCAATTTAAAGTTAAAAAAAATATGCGCAGTGCCCACAGACTGTTTTAAATGTGTTCTGCATGTATCTAAAAATAAACAGAGAGGATTGCCCTATACAAAATTCAGTGACTGGTTTTTACAACCGAGACGAAAAGTGTTTACTGCGCGGTACGGTCGTGGTCTTTAGGTAAAAGAGATTACGTTTCGTCTCTGAAGGCTTAACCTCAAATGTTCAGAGCGGTTCATTATAAATTCCATTCTATCTTAATATTAAGCAACGGCCCAAATAAGTGTAAAGTACCTATGCACGTTTTGATATGCTAGCACTAATTAGATTTAGGGATGAGGTTTCACTTATTCTGCTATATTAATTTGTGCCAATTGGCAACCGGTTCTCGACCTTGAGAGGTAACGTAGTATCTTCATCTTTAAGGGTCCACGAATGTCCTAGGGTCATTTCGAACTATGAAGATGAGACAGTACGTTGATTCGAAACGTCGGAAACCGACAATCCTGTCACGCAACTTCATATCGTTCAAGAAAGGAATTCGCAGTTACACGGCTGAGAAAACCTCAAGACTCGTACTGTTGAGCTAAAAGCTTGAGATGGTCTTTCGAAAATACGGTGCTGTGTTGCCGGTGTGTGAATTATATAAGAGACTTACTGCCGCTAGCACACACTATAGAAAAATTATGAGAATCTGTGAATTATACAAGAGACTTACTGCCGCTAGCACAAACTACAGAAAAATTATGAGAATCTGTGAATTATACAAGAGACTTACTGCCGCTAGCACAAACTGCAGAAAAATTCTGAGAAGCTGTGAATTATACAAGAGACTTACTGCCGCTAGCACAAACTACAGAAAAATTCTGAGAAGCTGTGAATTATACAAGAGACTTACTGTCGCTAGCACAAACTATAGA
>Ga0123355_10014145_pt1 | contig 12457 bp, 7 predicted proteins | sample TergutEmb28metaG_3_FD_89872 | JGI IMG/M metagenome (GOLD analysis project Ga0123355, IMG submission 89872) | Embiratermes neotenicus P1 segment gut microbial communities from Petit-Saut dam, French Guiana - Emb289 P1 | ecosystem: Host-associated > Arthropoda: Insects > Digestive system > Gut ...
CATGCCCAGCCCATCTCATTCTTCTCGATTTTATCACCCGCACAATATTGGGTGAGGAGTACAAATCATTTAGCTCCTCGTTATGTAATCTCCTCCATTCTCCCGTTACCTCGTCCCTCCTAGGTCCAAATATTCTCCTCAACACCATGTTCTCAAACACCCTCAGCTTCCTTTCCTCCCGCAGTGTGAACTACCAAGTTTCACACGAAACGACGGTTATCGATGATAAATAAAAATGATCTCGGTGAGAGTTTCCGCTAGTCCGTTGAGCTGTCTCAGTAATTCTTCAGTTAAAGCATACCGGATGGTATGTGCAATGGTCTGTTGTTACCATTTCAAACATAAGCATGCGCGCTATGTGGTTTAAAATAATTTTTGCTCCCTAAGCACGTACTCTGTTTTCAGACTCTCGGGTAATGTCGGTCGGGTTCATTATGCAGTGGTAAGAAGGGAAACGCAGAACTGTGTGACATTCCTTTACAGCTACGTCAACTACGTCACATATATATTTTTAATTTTTGTATTTTATACAATGAGCAACAAATGCACAATTATTCCACAAATTATTACACTCCAGTGAGCGTGACAATTTGTGAAATAATTGTGCATTTTGATGTCACTTGCTATTTATTTCACATCTTATGTGATCAACATGTTTCGGATATAAATATATCCATCAACAGGAGCTTGCGACTATTCTGTTGAATTACCGCATTGGTAATGTGGTAATTCAACAGAATAGTCGCAAGCTCCTGAAGATGGATATATTAATGTCCGAAACATGTTGAGCACATAAGCTGTGAAATAAAATGGTAAGTGACATCAAGTTGGCCTTTTATTCTTCAACTATCACAATGATGCACGGTCCAATAAATATAAAATTGTGCATTTGTTGGTCATAGTACAAAGTAATAAAAGATACTCGTTACATATATTAAAGTAAAATATGTCACATATACTTTGCACTTCCCTGTTGCTAACATCATTATTTTGATACGTTTCAGTTTTATCAAGCCTGCAACGTATTCCAACCAGTGATTTTAAAGTCATGTTATCTGATCTTCCTACAGTAACTTTTTATGGACTCGTCATAATTTCACACTGTGTTCGGGGGCACTGTCAGTCACAATTAGACTGTTAGATTACGGTTCGAATGATATTAACTGAATGCATGTTAAAAATACCTCTCCATTTCCTCCTGACATTCTCGCGTTGATTTAGACTGGCAAACTAACAAACTGCCATCCGTAAAATCTAAACCCCTGCCAATGTGAACAATAAGTTAACCTCCCGTCTTTCCCATTTGTTTCTTTCAGACCACTGGAAAGACCTGATACGTAGGCTTGTGTTTTAATCTTCATAGCGGAGTCCGCCACAATTCAGCATTCATGAATATTCCTGCAGATCAAATTGAGGTGAGGGGGATAGGGGTCCCTTCTTACTTTGTCACTCGGTTACTTGGCAAGGTCGCCTTGAATACGATGAGAAATATTAAACATATATTAAAATCATACCACGTGTAACTATAGCCCTTTATTAAATGGCGTACATTTCCATACAAATCCAATGTTTCACATAAAAATATTTGTAACTCAAGTCTTTTTTTCTTTCAACCAGCCGTGTGCAGTATACACTCGTCAAGGACTTGTAAAATACGAGAAATATCCAAAATAAAGTAAATTTAATGTGTATCTGTGGATGCATGTATGCCTGTATATGTATGTGTATGCGCGCGTGGACCTTCTATGAACATAAAGACTTCTTTCATACAAACCATTTTAACAGTCCTTCCTTGCTTTATTACCACCTTTGACAAATCTGCTCTGTAGTCTCCCCGCGACTTACAGAACAATATATAAACAAAACTTAACGTACAGTATGAACACGACACTTGAATATTTCTCATATAAACTCTTTCGACAAATTGTCAGTGCTTCACTGCTATACAATCTCGCCAACACTTTGCTCAGTATCATATAAATCAGTTTGCATGCACACTACGAATGCGACACTTGAATGTGTCTCTTAGACGGCTTTTGCCCAAGCCTTGGACTGAATTATTAACATCATGTAAAAACCTGTGTACAGATTCCACAAGCACTGCGCCATACCGCACAAAGTGCCATTATGAATACGATGTTTGTGTATGTCTCATCTAAACCCTACTACCAAAATCGCGGGCTGAGTTATTACCACATCAGGTGTTAGAATCCTCCACAAAACAATGGAATACAGTCATATTGCATAATCTCCAAAATCCTTGGATGATATGATGTAAATCCCATATAATCGCACTAGAACTACGCACTTTTGAAATTGTCCGGCCTTTTCACACAAGCAGCGCCAATCATTCGACCGCCCGCTTTCGACTTTCTCTTTCTATGTGCACGAAATAAATGCTGTATTGCCATGCTAGTCCCTTATGGACATCTTTTGACTTCAATGTCTAGCACGCGAATGACCGAGTCCTTTCTTCTTCCATGACACCACCTTTCCTTCTGTCTTTCCTTCAACCTCCACCACAAGCAAATGGGTCGACGACATGATAAAGGATGACCTATAGTTGGCGAACTTTTGTCGCAGACCCATGTTATTTCACTCAGGTTCCATTCTGACGGTCGCTTCGAATACTTTTCATTTGGCGTAAATTGTTTCGTCACCACAATACAAAATCGTCATTACCCACTACTGTTTTCTTCTGCTCCCTCTTAAGAAACTGAAAACTTATGTCTTTCAGAAGTCTGCGCAGTGTTGATCAACTGCAATTTGCAAGTTCGCTTTCAGAACTTAGGTACTGTAAAATTTTGTCCCGGGTTAATGGTCTGTTTTGGAAGAGGAAGTCGTGCGGTTCTCTTCGATTTGCATTTTAATGAGAGCGTCATTCTTGTCGTCACTTTATTTACGTTCATGGCTTACTTGGTCCTCTCAGAGCGTTTAAATTTCGAATGCTGATTGAATATTGTGCACAGTACCTACAGACATGCCACAAATCCCACTATTAAGGTCAGATTTCACCCTATAACAGGCCACGAAGGCCCAGAGAGGGGAGTACGTGTATATCTATACTCTTTCTTTAACCTCGGCGCTAGATGAGTGTGGGTGGTTGACACCACACCCCGTCCGCTTTACCCCCGGGAAAGACCGGATACCCATATTATAGGCGATTGGGTGGCCCAAGGGTGGGTCTAGACAGTTGCGGAAAATCTCGCCTCTACCGGGATTCGATCCCCGAACCGTCGACCCCATAGCGAGTCGCTTTACTGGCTGCACTATCCCGGCCCACATCCCATTAGTAAGAGTTTCACTTATTTTTATAAAAATATTTACTGTGACCACGTTTCAGTGGGTTTTATCTTGTATGTTTGACCACAATTTAATGACAAAATGTGTAATATCATTTTGTGAACGAATTATTGCAAAACAGTGCCTACGCACCGCCGGTCCCAGTGGCCGCGCGGCTTGCGGCCGCTCGCCTGCTGAGATTTTGGGTTCGAATCCCACCGGGGGCATGGATGTCTCTCTGTTATAAGTGTTGTATGTTAAGTGTTGTCAGGTAGAGGTCTCTGCGACGAGCTAATCACTCGTTCAGAGGAGTCCTACCGACTGTGGTGCGTCGTTGTTTGTGTCGTCTAGAAACCTCGTGATTGAGGAGGCCATGGCCCACTGGGAGCTGTTGCGCCAAAATAAAAAAAGACTACACGCTAGATACAGAGACAGTTGTTTCGTATCGGACTTTTAGAAGAACTCTGTGAAGACAAAACATGCATGTATAGTTATTTAACACAACAATCGATAGTTATGTATTCCGAATATTACAATAGCAGTTTAGAGATTAGAGATTACTTATTGTAAATACGCACTACAGTCTGATGTGTACGACAGCTACCATCGAATGTGGTGCCTTCTGTCCGCAGCGGGAAAGCGAAGTGACATCGTTCTATAACGAAGTGTTCATATGACGTCTGCTCGGTAATTGGATTGCTATTCGGTTGCGTGAAGTGTAATTCATTTTTAGTGTCGGATGGGATTATGGAATTACGATATGTTGTAAACGATAAAATACTATCCTATTTCAGTGCTTTATTCTTGTGACTGCCTGATTCGTCAGACCCCTCCCTGTTTCAGTTTACCAACTCCATGACAATCAAACCCCTGACGGTGCCCCAGCTGCGTTCAGTGCAGACTCATCGCGGTTTGACGCAGATTGCCTAAACGAATTAGAAAACTATATACAAGAATACGGCTGCTCTGCTGCTATTGTCAGAAAGTAGTTACGAACAGAAGAAAAGGGAGCAGATGTAGTGGCATTCTCGAGTCCATGTTAGAATTCCACAGTTGCCGAAATATACGTAGATATCAGCACTCTTTGGTTGTTATTCTACTGCTTGATGTCACTACCTTATAAGTAGCTGTATTTCTAGAACTTATCGAGTTACTGAGATTAGTTATGTTTCACGGAGTCCAGTTATATGCTGGTCTTTTTTAAATGCTTGTAGGTCATTCCATTCTATGTCAGTTCCCATGCTATCTACTTCTTCTTAACTTAGTTTGTAATTCCCAGAGGTTTGTTATTCATTAGAATTTTATTCTGCAATAAATACAATGAGAATACTGTAAAAGTTCTCTATTAAAACTTTTATATTTTCTATACATTCGAACAGCAAATCCAAATTCCTTTATGCTCGGTTTTTTACCGTTATGTGACTGGGATATTACTGTCTAATTGCATAGAGTTTGTAAAATATTGTTTTGAATCCCCTGGCAAGCGGCGTTTATGCAGTACTCTTTGCTGGGGTAGGCTTGGGGTGAATCTCCAGGGATTGTAGAACGCTTCGTGAATACAGACAGAAATTTTGATTGTAAAGTACATTTTTATTTTAGCAGAGATTAGAGTAGGATCCTTTCATTGACCTATTGACCGTATGGAAAAAGGGATCGATTAATATTTCAGTTCTTCACAGCGGTGAATATTAAGATATTACGGGATGTGAGGTCCTGTAGCTTGGTAGTTATGTGCTAACGTTTCGGAAGAGTGTGCTGAATCCATTTTCAGGGCGGAAATTAAAGGATCTTGTTTTCCATCGAATTGTCTTCGATATGCATATATGAAAGCATGTTGGTTCTTGTGGTTAAATGTTTAGTATTGCTGCGTGGTTTTAAATAAAATTATAATGTGTAAATAAATGCTGCAAAATATCAAATTTCATTAACCTCCCTTGTGATGTCCTCAGTTGTTACGTACTGCCAGAGGGAGAAGCAGGCATAGCGGATCCAATTGGGACACCAAAATCCTCCTGCATCTGCTCAGCAGTCATAATGCACTCGTGAATTGAACTAACGACATTTTATATGCGCAGTCTCGGAGAAAATTATGGTAAATAAAACAGATAAACGGTAGCTCTGTTACTGTCATAAAATCAATCAACCTCGGGGATTGTGCTCGGTAATTAATACTAATCAAAACTTTTGATCTTCATTACTGTATGGATGATGCAAATTGCTGCCAGTATTTTGTTTCAAAGGACGGTACGAAAATCATACCACTGTTCCATTAATGAAAATGAATCATTCCTTCTGTGTTACAATAAACTATGTTCGGTTGAATTGGCAGGCCTGTGGTGTGCCCACATTCAGGCAACTGAACCGACTGACATAGGCAGTTTTTTAATGCACTGGCTCTATTAAAATCCCTGCTTCTCAGCAATAGGGTGTTTCTAACGAATGAGCGTTTTTTGCCCACGATGTTACACGATGTTAAACGATTTGTTGTGGACCGAAACCAACACAGTCAATACAATTCATGAAGCAACATTGTCATCTTTGTGGATCACATGAAGTAATATTTTAAATAAACTTGTTACAATAATTTTAATTACAATGTATGTCTTGCGTGAAGTATCATGGCTTTAAAAATGTTGGATTTGGTAGAAATACAGCTTGCGAGTGCTTCACCAGACTGGACGGCGTCACATCTCAAGACGGTAGTTTTCGTAGTCAGGTTAGAACTCCACGTCTCGCCTATCAGATTGTTATCGAATGGAACAAAATGAAATTTTAACACACGGCCTTAGCTAAATGTCTCCTGTGGCAAAGGTAAATTTGTCCCTGTACTTAATTAAATGCCACATCATGGATCATATGGGGAAGTGGAGGTGTAGGCCCATGCATTCTTCACCTCAACACTAGATTTTTGAAAACGTCAGCCTTATACTTCGGCTGTTTAACCCCCGGGTGAAACCCCCTCTTAACGTCTGAATGAGAGCTTCTTGGGGTTCCAGAGGCTTTTACGAATAAACGAATAACCTGTCGAAACTGGTTGTAAAACCACGAACTTAACCATTCAGCCAATGGCCATGTCATCACATCAACTACAGTATCTCGCGTCGTCTCTTTTGGTATTGTTCCTAACTCTAAACATGCAATTTTTATTAGCACGATTTACCCAAAAAATGTACTTACATTTAGGGAAATTAAACTGAAACAGATAAAATAACTATCCTAAGTTCTATTCAAGAAGAATGGGAAGATTGTTTTGGGCATGTTCTCTAAAATCCGATAATTTATTGACCAATCATGGAGTAAGTAATTTTGACGCATATATATATTTAAAATTATGTTTATTGATTTTTGGAGGGGCCTACCAAATTGCCGTCTTCCATGATGTTCTGCAACCAAACTAAATATCTCTAACAAGTGACTGTAACTCCTACTAAGGATATTACAACAAAAAATTTGGGCCAGGAGGCTGTACATACTGAGAAAATTTTAATGTATTTTCACTCCCATCCCATATCTTTATGGTTTTGTGCCTCAGAGTCAAATTGGGTCATAGCCGCTTCCTTCCTGATTATTTAATTCATTATTCACTTTTTAATTCTAACGTATAATTCTACTTACTGAAATAATCAAATATGCTGCAAGTATCTTTATGTAAATTTTTTTAGCCTAAAATTGTTGGTACGTTTGTTTATCGGTAAAATATTTGCTAGCCTTCTGTTATGGGCGGTTCAAAGCCATACACATAAGTAAGAATAACAACAAAGTGTAGTGGTCATATTTTAAGTTCTTAAAGTCTGCGATAATACTCACAACAGAGGTCCGTTCACGAAACTTTCATTGACGAGCGGAAGGTCATCTTTCCAGGAATCATTAGGTTGCGAATACCCTGTGTTGCAGCCGACAAAGGAAATGATAGTCTGGTTGAATATTTCCTAGTATGCTTAAGAAAAGTAACAAGAGAAGTTTACTTTCTGCGGTTTCGCATTTGAGTAAGAACTGTCATCATGATCGGAATATCTGCGAGATCAAGGAAGTGATCTCAGTTCATAACATTCATATGTATACCACTGCGTTGCCCTCAACAGAATGTGTACATAGTTCATAATTAACAGAGGAGGAGGACGGTTGTCTGCTGAAGTGTGCTAGTGATCGGATCAACAGGACGTTATACTGATTTAGAAAGGTACTATCTAATTCCCTAACTGTAACTGGACTACATAAATAGAAAGACAGTAATAGAATAAAAATTCAATTGTAACCAACAAAAACTTTATCAGATACGACGAACCCCACCCGTACGCCGAAGATGTATCACGTATTGTACTGAGCTAGACAGGGGCATAGAACGTACAAAGTATGAGCGTGTAAACTTTAAATGCAAAAAATTTAATTTGAAGTGTATTTTACGTTCGTAAAAGATAGAAGCAACCAGTCAGGTTAAAGCAGTGCACTGAGGGATTGTGAAGTATCTGGGGAGGGAGGCGCCAGACCGATTTGAAGACAGGCTAGAAACTACAGAAGCTGAATACAGAAATACAAGATTATCCACGAGCTCAAAGTTGGAAGCGCCCAGAGGCTACAGAATCGAGAAACTTTGCTGTCCCTCTGGACAGCCTCTATTTAGATACACCTCAAGATCGGAGTATAAGTTTTATTTCCATAAATATGGTACACAGCTACTACTTGTACGTAACTGAGCGTGGCCCTGGAGGCTAATGGTTCTGAACTCAGTTTTCAACACACTCGTCTTGTTTAATAATAATCTCAGAAAAGAAATAATAATCATAATGTGACGCCTCATATCCCTGTAGAGTTTTACCGACGTTCAAGGAAAACCAGCTGCCGTTGCGGAAGAAGAAATCCTAATGACAGTTGTGACATCCTTACACTTCTAATGGTCTAGACAGCATCGTATACCAGGAGAGAGTTATTTCGATACAGCTGTGAAAAGGTCAAATCCATCAAGCGCAGGTAAATTTTTCTCGGTATGTGACAAAACTCTACGCCTTGAATGTTTATAGGGTGTAAAAGTTATCTCCACATATGCTTAATCACGGCACTAGATGGAGGTGAGTGCTCAGCCTAACGGCCCGGCCGCTTTATACCCGGGTACAGAAACACCGGTGTCCACCTGATATGGGGCTGGGTGGACCCGCGAAGACGTTCTTCATACTGTGATACAAGCCTCCGCACCTTGCGGAAATCAGACAACGATTCCTGTCGTCCAGCCCGTAAGTCGTGCTAACTTACTGTCCCAGGCTTTATACTTTATGAACCCACCGTAAATATGTGGGTCATTTCAAAGGTTCTGCACACTGTACGTTTTCTCTTTAAAAAATAATTTGTTTTACAAAATACATTTACAGACCTTCAGGTTAATCTCCATTGTGCTTTATCACAGCGGTTCAACGTTTGGGCAAGTCTTGTATTCCTGTCAGGACGCCTTCGTTGTTGGCGCGTCTGATTACTCGGGTCACCTCATTAGACACCTCCTCAATGCTTCTGAAGCGTTTCGCACGGAGTGGTTCCTTCAATTTTGGGAACAAGTCAAAGGCTGGTGGGCTCATGTCAGGACTGTACGGCGGGTGGGGAAGCACTTGCCATACATACCTTTCCAAAATTTCCGATACTGCACCTGAGGCATGAGGCCGCGCGTTAATGTATGATCGCTGGCCACTGCGCGAGATCTCACGCCAGTCAGTTTCTTCTTCCATTTCAAGACTACATTTTGCAGAACAGGGACCACGTAGCCTGCCAATACGCACACGTTGTTCTTTACGGAAGTCTGGCTCACAACTGTCGCGAAAATCAGAAAGATTGCATCTTCCTACCGGCCGCGCAAGCGCAGTGTGCAGAACTTTTGAAATGACCCACGTATCTTCATGTTTTATTTTATATATAATCATATACACCGAGAGGTTAATTTTAGTACTGAAATAAATATTTTTTTCTTTGCAGGTAGGAGTGCGTTTCGAATTAACTGCAGCAGTGAAGTGCGTACGTACATTTTGTGTAACTGACAACCCCATCCATGTTATGCATGACGTGTCTCATAATCACCGGCTTTTCTGTTCAGTTTCTTGGTTTTTATAAAGCTCAATAAGAGAAATTTAACACGGTATCTCGCCTACCCGTAAACGTAAAATATTTTACCTTTTTAACATTATTATGGCAAGAAATTAGATGATAATCAGTATGAGAAGGCTTCATTGAAATACTTCGCGGACTATTGCACTTTACGTGTGCTGTGTATTCAATAATACATCTATTGCATGCTGCAACAGACGTAATGGAGTTGTCCAAATGGCTGGCTATACATGGACCGTAAAATAATTAACACCGTCTGAGTGATAAAGGGGACAATGGGACGAATGCATATGCATGGGTGTTGTAATTTGTTCCAAGTGTTTGTTTTCGTCTTTAAAGTAGCACAGAGAAGAATTGTTCATTAAAACACTTTACCCCTGCAACTGACTTTATTTTCACCAGAGGTGTGTTACTTGTGTTAAATGTTCTTCTTACTAATCAATTAACGTGGATAATTTTACTTAAATTTTGTCAGTTATTTCACGTGTGAAGTTTGAACATATTTCTCAGATATTTGTTTGTTCTTAGGGCTGTATTCCTTGATTCTTGTTATTAGTTTTTCCTTCATTTTCTTTAAATTCATGTATTTTAAAGGGAGATATTTTATGTTTTAGCTGTTAGTCTAACGTACTTATGTAAGCAGTGTACACATACTTATCCCCCATTAAATGAGATATTTTTTAAGAGTATCCGCTACAAGGCCCAGACATACACATCACTTCTCCTGTCAATCGATTCATATACCGTCGCTACTTTGAGCTCCAGGCAAGTAGCTTTTCTGCAGGCTTGTTGAATCACGTTTCTCTCGTGCTTGTTCGCTGGTATCCCCTGACAAATATAATTCTATAGTGAATACAGTCTACACGGCGTAAGATTCCATAATGTTTAGCAAAATCGCGGTGAGAACCTCAAACTTTAATGCCATCCAACAACAGCGCGATATTCCATCTGCTGGGTCAAAGTGTAACAGTAATTTCCAATGCATATTATATAAAACTTACCATAAAGTCGCTCTTTATAAATCTAAGAATGCAAACAAGTTAGTATTAAAAGAATTATGGAAATAATACAACAAATAAATGGAAAAGATAATATTGTTTCAGTCTAGGATGGCTTGAAATATAAATAATGTATTTGAACCCTTGATTGATTTCACTAGCTTCGGCAAAGCCGCAGGAAGTATTCAAAATTGTGATCTTGGCAGTTAAAGCTGGGTGTGAAGAAGTTGCTAAAAAGAACATTCAGGAAGTTTTAACCTCTTGGAGTATCAAATTATTGAGTAAAGAACTCATCCAACTCGACAATAATGACGGGAACCAAAGTCTAATACACTGCAATACTATTAATATGATATTCCAGATTCCTTTCGCCATTGTTCAAATATTGCGAAGCGTCAACATCATTTTCGGATAAAAACAATGCCAAATTAATAAAAGTTTGCTTCCAGTCCTAACCTCGATATTTACCTGCCTGGCACGGTAAATTTTAAAAACCTGAAAAAGCACGCTAAAAACGCGTTTAAAAAAATTAGTCTTAAATCCATATTTCAATAATTTTGGCTAAAGATGTGCAAGTGTGTTCACCTTGGGGCAAAGACATACGCGACAGTTCCTAAGTTGTATGTTTCGTTGACCGCGCATCTCGATACATCTGCGTAATAAGAACCAATTTGATGCATTATTTTTCCTCGGCTTATTTCGTCAATCAACCGGGTTTGGGACATCTCAACCCGGCCAACAGACGGTCAAATGAAAAGCACAGCACGTACCAATTGTTCTATATATACAGTATACCTCCTGATGATGGGCTACAAATATCCCTGAAACATGTAGAGGTTGATTGACGAAATAAACTGAGAATAAATAGTGCATCAAGTTGGTTCTTTATTACACGGAATTCCTACGTTGTCAACAGTTGACAGCCGCCGGTTACCTCAGACACCAACAAATTCATGCCCACTTCCTGATTACTTAGAAATCAAGCTTATTGAATATGTTAACGAATGTCATACCGTTGCTGGAAGAGTGGGTCACAAAATGTGGAAAGTAATTCACTTACATAATTAAATTTGAAATGAATTCACATTGAGATAATCGGCCTGTATCGTTAACATATTTATCTCAGTAATTAACCAACTTTATGCATAAAATTTTTGTTTTACAATAAGTTTATTTCATGCCTCTACATGTTTCGAGCACCAAGTATTCATCATCAGGTGGTCGAAATTGTATTGTACAGCCTCTGGTATCGTCACACCTATAGGTACACCTGTGCATGGGACGGCCACCTGCAGGTGTGGTAATACCAGAGGCTGTGTAATGTAGTTTCGACCTCCTGACGATGAGCACATGGTGCTCGAAACATGTGGAGGCATGAAATAAACTTATTGTAAAACAAAAATTTTGTGCATCAATTTGGTTAATTACTGAGATAAATATACTGAGATGCACGGTCAGCAAAACGTCCAAATGTGTATCGTTAACAGTTGTGTTAGACACTCTATCCAACATATTGTTCCTGTTTATGAACTTCACAAGGTTTGGTAATTTTAATAATTTTTATTGCGTTTCGTGCACTTGCATAATGTGAACCTGAGAATGACTTGAGAGAGGTCGAAACATATAGTTCTATGAAATAAATAAAATTTCGTTTTATCTGGACGGACACAGGCTTAATTTTTTACTCACTGAATAACTGACTACATGCATTAAGTAACATTCGTAAATGTTTGATAAATAAGAAGTTTGTATTCATGTCACAGTTATTCCTCGTGAGTAATGTAGAGAAAAACCAAAGTTTTATTTACTCCAAAAACTGCCCCAAAATAAACTCAAGTAGGTTGCATGAGGGAGGAAATATTGGTAAATTTTATTTTGTGTATAATACACTTACATACTCCATGGTGCAGAGTGCTTCTTGAGAAGCTAACTGGTTTGCAGCTAATCAAGAAATTCCCCGCATTTCACGAAACCCGAAGGTTCATTACCGCATTCACAAGCGTCCGCCACCTGTCTCTATCCTGGGCCAGCCCAATCCAGTCCATATACCCACATCCCACCTCCTGGAGATCCATCCTAATATTATCCACCCA
>Ga0123355_10014146_pt1 | contig 12457 bp, 11 predicted proteins | sample TergutEmb28metaG_3_FD_89872 | JGI IMG/M metagenome (GOLD analysis project Ga0123355, IMG submission 89872) | Embiratermes neotenicus P1 segment gut microbial communities from Petit-Saut dam, French Guiana - Emb289 P1 | ecosystem: Host-associated > Arthropoda: Insects > Digestive system > Gut ...
GATCACAGCTATCCATTGCGGTAATAGCTTCAATGGCGCATGCGAGCGGCTCGACTTTCATAACCATGCCAGCACCTCCACCGTACGGACTGTCATCTACGCTGCGGTGAAAATCATCAGTCCAGTCGCGCAAATCATGAGCATGAAATTCAAGTGCGTGCGTCCGTTGGGCAATTTTAAGAATTGATTCATTGAGCACGCCATCAAACATGGCAGGAAAGATGCTTAGGACGTCGATCCTCATACCATATCCTGCTTTGCTGGCTTGTCGATAAGACCATCCATCACATAAACAGTAGCTATGTTTGCTTGCTCGTCCACTGACAAAACACAATCGTCAATCACAGGTAGCAGGACTTCACCATAGGCAGAACCATGCACAACCCAAACAAGGTTAGCACCCGTTTCAATAACTTCAGCTACAGTACCCAGATGTCCATGACTATCACTATGAACTTCAAGGTTTAAACCATAAGTCTCAGATGCTGCTATGTCTTCTGCTATTACTTGTGCTTGATCAAGTTGATTCAGTAACTCATCAGGCACCTTGCTTCTCTCAACTAAGATGTGGTGCCCCGCAAGCTCACGTGCCACTGTTCGCTTATCAATCTCATGGAAGCCCACAATCAGTCTGCTACTGCCATCGTTGCTGCCCCCACGAACAGATTTTAGGTGCAGACAGCGATTATTCGTTGGAGGCGGCACTATCCAAATAGGATGCTCGCTGCTTGCAAGACTGTTGAAAATTGCAGAAGAGACAGCGTTTTGCTCAGGGCTATCTGCCTGAACGCTGACCTCTCCGTTTTTACCGTGTGCCTTTAGTACGTGCGCAAGTCTCGCAAAGCGTTTACTTTTTTGACTATCCTTCAACATCAATATCTACATGCATCGAAGGCGAACCTACAGATGCACGAGCAAGCGTACGAATGGATTTGATAGTGCGACCACCACGTCCAATAATCTTTCCAACATCATCTGGATGTGCTTGTACGACGACGCGCAGTAGGCCTTCGTCCAGGCTCGCGTCAATTCGCACATCATCAGGATTGTCGACCAACCCATCAATGATGTAGCGAACCATCTCTTCGATACGAGATTCTATGCTTGCATCTTCATCGCGTGACATTGATTATGCCTCTTTAGATTCTTTAGTAGATTCTTCAGTAGACTCAGCGTCTGCTGCAACGTCCTCTGCAGGTGCCTCTTCTGCCTTTGCAGCTTCTTTAGCAGCTACTGCCTCTGCAGCAGCCTTCTCGGCCGCTTCCTTGGCCGCCTGCTCTTCTGCCTCTTTCTTTGCTGCAGCACGCTTTGAAATCTTTTCTTTTTCTGGTGCTTTTTCTTTCTCGCCTTTTGCAATGGCGATAATCTTTGCAGCAGCCTCTGTTGGTTGCGCTCCCTTTGCAATCCACGCATCAACAGCTTCTGTGTCGAGTTCAATATCAAGAGGCTTTGCCCGCGGGTTAAAGCGTCCAACAATCTCAATAAAGCGCCCATTGCGCGGCATGCGCGAATCAGCAACTACAACGCGAAAATATGGTGCTTTCTTTGCACCGTGGCGCGCCAAACGAATCTTAACTGCCAAAAGTTCACCTCCGAGTTAGGTGGTTCGTTTCTTCAACTTGTCTGACAGACCATTTCAGTGTCTGTGCAACAATCTTGAAAAGAACGCAACCACGAAAAAACATACAATCAAATATGATACGACAGAACTAAGTCGTTGCGCAAGCAAGCCACTGCAAAAGCGCTACAAAGGGAGTGAGCGGGAACAGGAATGGCACAGAAATAGTGTATACTTGCAGAAGTATTCACTGGGTAGGCTGCGCGCCTACAAATCATGGACGTACTCCACCAAGCAAGCAGAAGGGATTTACATGAGTGGTTTTGTCGGATTTACCGGAGACTTCGCATCAAAACATGAAGCAATGGATGCAATGCTTGAGGCAATCGCTCATCGAGGACCCGACGGAAGTACAACACATTTTGATGACTACCTATCTCTTGGATTTAGGGAGCTGGCTCTTTGTAAATCTGCGCCCAATGCGCAGCCAGTCTTTAGTGCTGATGGCAACAAGCTAATCGTATTCGATGGGGAAATATATAATCGTGAGCTGCTGCAAGCAAGACTAAGTACGGCAGGATATGTCTTTGGCACTGGTACAAGTGCTGAAGTTGTACTGGCTGCTTATGAAGAGTATGGATCAAAATTCTTGAATGAACTGCGTGGCATGTGGTCTTTTGTCATCTATGACCGCAAAGCAAGAACGCTTTTTGGATCGCGCGATCGATTTGGCATCAAGCCTTTTTACTATTCTGTCATTGGCGACAATCTGCTGTTTGGCAGCGAAGTCAAATCCTTTCTGCCCCATCCAGATTTTACGCCTGCAGTTAATACACGTGTGCTGGGAACTTATCTGAACTTTGGCTTTGTGCCAGGTACTAACACCATATTTGCAGACGTCTGCAAGCTCGCTCCTGGTCACTATTTTGAATATGTCAATGACACAATGACTATAAACGAATATCATCGCTTTAACTTTGAGCCTGACAATTCGCGCGATTTTGATGATTGGGCACGCTCAATCAGTGGCGCTATCACAGAAAGTGTCGATGTACATAAAGCAGGAAGCGTTGATGTCGGAAGCTTTTTGTCAGGAGGTATTGACTCCAGCTATCTTGCAAAAGTTGCCAATGACATTAAACCGACAAAAACGTTTAGTGTTGGCTACACTGAAGAACAGTACAGTGAACTGCCCTATGCACAGGCTTTTGCAAAGCGCTTCAACATTGAAAATTTTGCCAAAGACATCACAAGTGATATGTATTTTGACATCGCACGTACCGTCGTCCACCATCTGGATGAACCACTTGCAGATCCCTCATGTCTGTCGCTGTACTATGTATGTGCCAATGCACGTCAGCACGTCACTGCAACCTTTTCTGGTGAAGGAGCAGACGAAATGTTTGCTGGTTACAACCCCTATCGTGACGGACTGCGCATGGATAAATACAATCGCATTCCTCTCACTGTGCGAAAAGCAGTAGCTGCTGCTGCACGTGCTTTACCTAGCAGCGTGCCAGGCAGAAACTTTTTCATTCGCGGAGCAAAGTCTATCGAGCAGCGATACTTCCAGGCAGGTAACTTCATTTTTGATCCCAGCGAACTCGATATCTTGCTGCTAGACAATAACAGCATCACCCCTGAAGAGGTAGTAGCACCATTTTATGCCCAAACAGAGAGTGCAGAAACAGTCAGCAGAATGCAGGCAATTGACCTAAATGTCTGGGGTCCTGGTGACATTATGCTCAAGGCCGACAAGATGAGTATGGCAAACTCGCTGCAAGTGCGCTGTCCGCTGTGCGATATTGAAGTACTCAATCTTGCCTTGCAGATACCTGCCAAACATAAAGTATCAAAAGCTGACACTAAAATATCGCTGCGTGCAGCTGCCAGACTGGATGGCATCGACGATGCCACCGCAGGTAAAAAGAAATTGGGCTTTCCCGTTCCCTTGCGCGATTGGCTGCGCAGAGACGAATATAGCAGGCTGGTACAAGACGTCTGCAATAGTGAGGTTGCAAGCAGATACTTTAATGTAGATATCTTGAACAAAATGATTGACGATCACAAGTCTGGCACTGCAGATACCTACCGCAAAATATGGGCAGTCTACATATTCTTGTTGTGGCATGAAGTCTTTATTGGCCCTCTTGATGGCTCTCTTGATGAACCCCTTAACGGATCACCTTCTGATGAAAATTAGTGCTATTGTTAGATGTGTGTTAAGCGCAGGCGAATACAGGTATTCGCAACTGCAGTGCAACCAGTATGATGTGCGAGCTCTGCTCAAGACCAAAGGATAGATTTTGTATCGAAAAACCTATGCCGAGATTAATCTTGATTACTTGCGGTCAAATGTTGAGGCAGTCAGAGAGACATATCCTGACTATGACTATTATTTTGGAGTCATCAAGGGCAATGCTTACGGTCACGGAATGGAAGTTGCAGACGCCTTAGTTAGAGGCGGGATCAATTACCTTGCTGCAGCAACTCTGGATGAATGTCTGCAAATTCGCAAGCTGCACCTGTCGGTGCCCATCCTGTGCTTTGAGCCTATCCATCCAGAAGATATTAGGATATGTGCAGAAAAGAACATCACAATTACCCTTGTCAGTGCAGACTTTTTCGAACACGTGAAGAATACTTCACTGTCCAATGAGTTAAAGATTCATCTGAAGCTCGATGTGGGCATGAATCGTTTGGGGATTAAGGAATCTGAAGGTCTCGCACAGCTCGTGAAAGAAATTCAGCAGACAAAGCTGTGTGCGCTTGAGGGAATATATACACACTTTAGTACAAGCGGCTTTCGCGACACGGCATATGTAAAACAGGCAGAACGATTCAGAGCTATGCTGCAAGACATTGACCTGACACAAATACCAATCATTCACAGCTTTCGTTCTGCAGTACTCATTAGGCAGCCAAAGATTGATTTGTGCAATGGCGTGCGTGTGGGAATCTTGATGTATGGCTACAATCAAGACATTGTCATTCCAAACAGCATTAAACGCAGCATCAAAAAAATACTGCGGCGCGAACCTGCCTATTTGCCTGGACAAAAATTGCCACTACGGCCAGCTTTTTCTCTGTACAGCGAGATATTACAGGTTCAAAAAGTACGTGCAGGTGAACATGTTGGCTATGGTCTCTCTTTCCAAGCTGCTCAAGATATGCTGATTGGCACTATAGCCATTGGTCATGCTGATGGCATCGACAAAACTGCTGGCGGATATGTGCTAATCAATGACCGCAAGTATCCCATGGTTGGGCTGGTCGGAATGGACATGATTGCCATTCGTGTTGACGACACGGTGCGTGTAGGCGATCAAGCAACATTAATTGGTGATGGACTGTCTGCTACTGAACTTGCAAAACGCCTCGAAACTACTCCCTATGTGCTGTTTAACAGAATAACTGGTCGCGTTCCTCGGATCTATGTGCAAGGTAAGGACAGCTAACATGGCTCACAGCAATAACGATTTCAGGGTACTCATTATTGGCAGCGACATCAATGCTTATCACATGGCTCGCTCTTACCATGAACACTATGGAGAAAAAGCTCATCTACTTGCAAAAAGTCCCATGGCATTTACCAAGCACAGCACCATTTTGGATATTGAGTATGACCAGGATCTGTGGGACGAGGAAGTCTTTGTAAGGCGAATTAATGAATTTGCAAATAGTGCAGAGAATATGCCTGTTCTCGCCATTTCCTCTAACGAAACCTATGCACGATTTCTGGTTCAGAATGCAGAGAGACTTGCCAACAATATTGTCTTTAACTATCCTCGTATTGAGATATTTGACAATTTGATAATGAAAAACAAATTCTACAATGCTTATCGTGACTTGATCGATATCCCAAGGACCATCATTTATTCTTGCGCTGACCAAAGTTCTTTTGATGATCTTGACCTGAACTTCGACTATCCCGTCATTGTAAAGCCTTCAAATGTCATTGAGTATAACCATAAAAAGACCCCTGAGATGTATAAGATTTACAAGCTGTACTCTGAACCGGAAGTACGTGCAGCACTTGCTGCAATTGAGGCGATTGGCTACGTGGACGACGTGCTAATTCAAGAATTCATTCCTGGAGACGACAGTGCCCTCTTTGATGCCGTTCTGTACTGCGACCAAAACCGTCGAGCGACACTTGCTGCATTTGCACAAATTGGACTACAGGAACACGCACGTGGCATGGTAGGAAACGCAGCCGTCCTGATTAATGGCTATAACGAAAATGATGACACTGAAGCTATTCTTGCAAAAATAATTGAATTTGCTGAAGCTATTGGCTATCAGGGCCTCGCAGAATTCGACATGAAGTACGATTACCGTGACAAAAGATATAAGGTGCTCGAAATCAATGCTCGTCAGGGCAGGTGCAGCTATTACGTAACTGCTGCTGGACACAATCTGGTGAAATGTCTGGTAGATGACCTAATTTATAATAAGCGGCAGGATCTAATCATTGCCGATCAAAGACAATTGCTGTCCTTTGTTCCACGAGCAATTGCAAAGAGATATATCAAGAATGAAGCATTTAAGCGTGAGGCCTTGCGAATGTGGTCACAAGCACGAAACCGCAATCCACTGACCTACTCAAAAGACAGTAGCTTGAAAAGACGCCTTATATTGGCAAAAAAGGCTGTTGATTATTTTAGGGAATACCGCCAAGGAGACTGGCAGCAGTAAATACTGGCAAAAGTGTTCCAAGAGCTTTCTACTTGAGAAAATAGACTTTGTACCAAATAAGGAAAGCATACACTACATATATTTTTCTACCGTTGTTGCGCTTTCCACTGTAGTGATCATCAAGCAACGCATTAATAGCTGGCAGATTAAACATTTGACCTGCAAAATCTTGATTGAATATTTCTTTAACTTGCCCGTAGTATCTTTCTTCACGTATCCACTTGGCAAAAGGTGTGGGCATTCCCAGCTTGCGTCGCTTTGCCCAATCAACAGGAAGTACTGCGCGTGTTATATCGCGAAATATATGCTTTGTTTCACCATCTTTGATTAACTCAGAGACAGATATAGTCGAAGCCAGATTATAAACCTCTTTATCTAAAAGTGGTGCGCGCAATTCAACAGAATTTGCCATAGACATCTTATCTGCCTTGAGCAACATATCTTTTGGCAGCCAGAAATTCAGATCAATAAACATTTTTTTCGCAACGTCATCAAAGCCTTTTACCTTGTCGTAATAGGGCCTTACGATATCGGCTGGGGTTAAATCACTTTTGAACGAATCAGCTAGAATTTGATTGGCTTCATCAGCACTCATGATATTTGCAATGCCAAAGTATGTATCTTCAACTCGCGCTGAATAGCGCATAAGTGAATTCTTTCCCTTGAAACGAGGCAGGCTCTCTACGCGCTTGCCAATGAAAGATCTCAGTGCAAGAGGGAGCTTTGCATATAGTGCGCTCATTCCTTCATCGCGATACTCATTGTACCCGCCAAACATCTCATCAGCACCTTCGCCCGTCAGGGCAATTTTTACTTGCTTCGAAGTCATTTTTGATAGTTTGAGCAATAGGACAATAGAGAGATTAGCATGCGGCTCATCAATAAAGTATTGAGCATCTGGTAAAGTCTTGAAGAAATCATCGCCACTTAGATGCTGCGTGAAATTCTGAAGTCCGAGGGTCTCACTTAAGTCTTTTGCAAGTTCAGTCTCATCAAAGCCCTGCGCTTCAAAGCCAATTGAAAATGTCTGCTGTGGTTTTGCTGTCGCCACAACATAGGAAGAATCAACGCCGCCCGAAAGATAGCCACCTATGTCAACATCGCTAATTTGCTGGTGCAATTTTACCGATTCTCCCAGAATGCCAGCGAGCTCTTTTTTAAGTGCATGATAATCTTTTCGAATTCTGCTGGGAATAAGCTCGCTGTAGCTATGCTTTTCAAACATCCCTTCTTTGTAGCGAAGATATTCTCCAGGATTCAAGCGATAAGCATCTTTGAAAAATGTTTCATCCAGTACGGAATACTGAAAGCTTAGATATGGCTTCAGTGCTGATTGATTCAACTCTTTCTGAAAATTTGGATGCGCAAGAAAAGACTTTATTTCGGAAGAGAAGAGGAAGGTATCAGGCCTATGATAATAATAGAATGGCTTGATGCCAAAGGGATCGCGCACACCTACCAATTCTTCCTTTCTTATATCGTAGAGCACAAAGGAAAACATGCCACGTAACTGTGAGAAAAATTGCTCTTGATGTTCCTCGTAACCATGTATGACCACTTCAGAATCATTGCCTGTCTGAAATTTATGACCCCGTTTTTCAAGATCATCTTTGAGTTCTTGATAGTTGAAAATTCTTCCAGAGAAAGCCATTACAAGACTGTTGTCCTCGTTAAACATGGTGGGTACTTCATTGGTAACCTGCAAATGACAAACACCCATTGCAATGCTTGTGCCGCTGTCCGCATTGCTGCCCGTATTACTATAGTAGTCTTGCCCATCTGGTCCGCGATGTTTGATTTTGTCCAGCATGTCACAGACAACCGTCTGCGGATTGTCTGTTTTCTGGTCAATAAATCCCGTAAAGCCACTCACGCTGCTAATCTGCTTTCTGTTGAATTTGCTCTATCCTCGCACACTCAAGTGCGAAATGACTATCTCTGTATTGATTATACTAGCACTGCAACGGCCACCCGTGCGGCTACTTTGTTATGCGCGTACTTCGACGCCTGCTGAAATGAATTTGTCGACAAGTTCTGGCACAGTCAGATCTTTCTTTTGCTGTCCTGTTGCCTCGAACAATATCTCGCCCTCGCGCATCATAACAAGCCTGTTGCCATACTTAATAGCATCTCCCATGTTATGTGTAACCATGAGCGTTGTCAGGTAATCATCTTCGATAAGTTTTACTGATATTTCCAATACGCGCGCAGCAGTTTTCGGGTCAAGTGCTGCCGTATGCTCATCAAGCAGCAGGATACGTGGCTTCTTCAAGGTAGCCATCAGTAAAGTAATTGCTTGACGTTGTCCACCGGACAATAGCCCAATTCGGGTGCTCAAGCGGTCTTCAAGACCAAGATCCAAGCTCGCAAGAAGTTCGCGAAAATGGGTACGCTCTGCCGCCTTGATGCCACGCTTGAAGGTGCGTCTACTGCCACGACGATATGCAAGAGCAAGATTCTCTTCAATCGTCATGTCGGGAGCAGTGCCGCGCATGGGGTCTTGAAACACGCGACCAACATATTTTGCACGCGCATGTTCAGACATCCAAGTAACATCGGTACGGTCAAGAACTATCTTGCCACTATCAACTAAATATGAACCTGCAACGGCATTGAGCATCGTCGATTTGCCGCTACCATTTCCGCCAACAACCACCACAAAATCGCCCTGCTCAAGCAAGGTGTTCATGTTTTTTAGTGCATGAACCTCATTGACTGTTCCCGTGTTAAAGGTCACATTGACATTATTGAGTGCAAGCATCTAATGGTCCCCTTTACCTGGCTTTTGTCTACTACTTCCAGGGAAAAGAGCAAACGATGGTCTGGGCCCGTCGCTAAAACTACTGCCTTTATTGCGCACGCGACGTGAAATCGTATCAATTTGTGTACGTGCTGTTGGCATCCACAGAGCAATTGCTACGGTAATTGCAGTGAACAGACGCAAGTCCGTTGCTGCAAGACCAGCTTCAAGCACTAATGCAATGATACAGCGATAGACTATTGCCCCCAGGGCTACGGCAATCATGCTACGCAGCAAAGTGGTACGTCCAAAGATAACTTCGCCAATGATAAGAGATGCCAGTCCAATAACGATGGCACCGATTCCCATCTGAACATCGACAAAGCCTTGATATTGGGCAAGTAGTCCCCCTGCAAGCCCTACGAGTGAGTTAGCACAGGCAAGCCCCGCAACCTTCATCAAGTCAGTATTGATGCCTTGTGCTGTACTCATGTGAGGATTATTGCCTGTAGCACGCAGTGCGCAGCCGAATTCCGTAGTGAGGAACCAGCGCTGAACAGCAATTACAATAATTATAGCAATTAGGCCAATGATAATAATTGCATGATCACGCGTTAGTCCAAGATTTGTAAGTGGAGTCAGAATGGTATCAACACGTAGCAACGGCACATTTGGCCTGCCGTCCATAATGCGCAAGTTAATTGACCACAGTGCAGTCATTGTTAAAATGCCAGAAAGGAGCGCGGGAATTTTGAGCTTTGTGTGAAGAAAGCCTGTAATAAGGCCTGCGCAAGCACCTGCAAGTGCTGATCCGCCCAAAGCAAGGATGGGATGAGCACCTGCAATGATTAGCATTGCAGCAACTGCAGCACCCGTAACAAGCGAGCCTTCAACGCTAAGGTCAGGCATGTTCAGCACGCGGAAACTAATAAATATTCCTGACGTGACAATCGCCCAGATAAGACCCAGTCCCACCGCTCCTGCAAAGATATTAAGCATTAGTGGAGCCTGTCGGTGTTGAAAGTCGCAGATCTTGCCTGCGGTTATATGTGCTGATTATTCTCAAGATCGCATTCATGGGCATAAAGCGTGTAGGGTGTCCCAAAATGGGACACCCCTTTACGCATCTGTTGAGTATCTATAAATCTAGTCTTCAGGAACTACTTCAACAACATAGTCTTGTAGTCGCTCTGGAATGGTAATGCCTAGAATTTCTACCGTCTCTGCATTGATAGCAGTAATGTCGGCAGGAACAGTCTCAATAGGCATAACTGCTGGGTCTTCGCCATCAAGTACTCTCACTGCCATACTTGCTGCCAGCTTGCCCAAATCAAAGTAGTCGATTCCCTTTGTTGCAAGTCCGCCACCATTCATCATGTTAATTTCACCGCACACAGTAGCAATGCCTGCTTCGTTCGCAACTTCAGCTACGATTGCCATAGCAGATGCCAGAACATTGTCTGTGGGCAAGTAGATGACGTCTGCACTTCTAACCAGTGATGCCATTGCCTGCTGAACATCATTAGTGTTTTCAACAGTGCGCTCTTCATACTGTAGACCCAATTCTGCAATCGCTGCTTTTGCGATTTCGACCTGATAGACAGAATTTGCTTCTTGCGCACTGTAAATCAAGCCGATGGTTTCTGCGTCAGGAACAAGTTCGACCGCAAGATCAATCTGGTCTGCAACAGGATTCATATCTGTTGTGCCTGTTACATTGCCGCCAGGAACCTCATTGCTGTCAACCAATTCTGCTCTTTCATAGCTGGTAATCGCAGTTCCAACGATTGGAATAGTGTCAGTCTTTGCAGCTACCGCTTGAGCAGATGGAGTCGCAATCGCAAGGATTAAGTCAACATCTCTGCTAATAAAACCGTCTGCAATTGTTGACAGGGTGTTATGATCGCCTTGCGCATTTTGAAAGTCAAAGATTACGTTTTCACCATCGATAAAGCCAGCTTCTGCCATGCCATCGATAAATCCTTCACGAGCAGCATCCAATGCAGGATGTTCTACAATCTGGATAATGCCAATAACAATGGGATCCTCTGTAACAGCCGCATCGCCATTTCCGTTTGCATCTGCATCGTCACCGTTACAAGCAGCAAGTGCAAACAGTGCAAGCATCAGCACAAGGACAAGGCCTAGCTTGACAAATGTTTTCTTCATGTTTACAACTCCTTAGGTCAAACCTGTTTTCGTATCTGAATATGATACCGCAGAATGGTCGCGTGCGCTTAAAATTTAAGTTCTTGGATGAGCCTGTTTATGTATGGCCTTTAATCGCGCTGAGCTCAGGTGCGTGTATATCTGCGTTGTGGACAAATTTGCATGTCCTAACAATTCTTGAATGCTGCGCAAATCTGCACCGTTGTTCAGTAGGTCAGTTGCAAAACTATGACGGAAATTATGTGGAGTCACTGGCCTGCTAATGCCTGCACGCAGCGCATTCTGCTTAACGATGCGCCGTATCGCATCATCACTTAAAGCGTTTCCTCGCGTTGAAAGAAATACCGCATCTGATGCATTGACTCCTTTTTTAGACTTGGCCACAAGACACGGTCTGGCGCTAGTCAGATAATTCTGCAGTTTGTCGATTGCTAAATAATGCAAGGGAACATAGCGATCTTTGCCGCCCTTTCCTCGCAGCAGAGCAATGTTTTGATCTAGCTTCAAATCTGACAATGAAAGGCCCGCAATTTCACTGACGCGTCCTCCGCTTGCATACAGCAATTCAAGAAGTGCGCTATCCCGCAGACCATCGTCAGTTTTCATGTCGGGAGCATCAAGTATGCGCTCTACTTCATCCTCGCTCAAAGTGCTTGGAAGCGTTTTTTCGAGCTTTGGCGACTGCAGCAACAGTGCTGGATTGCCATCAATAATTCCTTCTTGTTCTAAGTAGGAAAAGAAGCTGCGCAGACATGCAAGTCTACGTGCAATGGTACTGCGAGCGTACTGAGCAGCACTCTGCTCAGCAAGGAAACGTCGCAATTGGCGATACTCTATATGTATGGGATCGACTTTTGCGCGCAATGCCCATTCATTGTAAATATCAATATCTGACTGATATGAGCGTGCTGTTTTTTCAGATTTGTTCTGAACCCTTAGCAAAAACTCAATAAAACTATCACGCACAAAGGCAAAATCAGTCATAGTCAAACAACCTGTCTTGATTTGCCGCAATCCAGTCTGTCACCGCAGTCTGTGCACGAACCGAATAAGCTGCATAGCGATCGCGCTTATTGCGAACACGCTTTGCCAATGGCAGCATCAGCCCAAAGTTGACATGCATGGGCTGATAATCGACAACACTTTGATCTGTGCTGTAAGCAAGCAAGGCACCTAATACACTTTCTGGTGGCAAAGTAATGGCCGCCTCACCTGCATGCTCATCGTCTACAGATGAAAGCCGTGCATACACATTGAGCGCGCACATGAGTCCAGAGCCCACTGCTTCCAGA
>Ga0123355_10014147_pt1 | contig 12457 bp, 9 predicted proteins | sample TergutEmb28metaG_3_FD_89872 | JGI IMG/M metagenome (GOLD analysis project Ga0123355, IMG submission 89872) | Embiratermes neotenicus P1 segment gut microbial communities from Petit-Saut dam, French Guiana - Emb289 P1 | ecosystem: Host-associated > Arthropoda: Insects > Digestive system > Gut ...
AACAAGGTGGTTTTGGTCTAGCTGATATGCTGTATATGCAAATGACACAGCACTTTAGATAAAAGTATTAAAAAGGTTGAGTTTACTGTCTAGTTACAGTAACTCAACCTTTTTTATTGTGCGAAAATTGTAACTGGCTTCGAGACGTATATGTGGCTTGTCGATGCATGTAATCGGCGAAAAGCGGCTTTGCCGCAGGAAAGGTAGTGGCAAAAATGATATGGATTTTATCTGCCATTGTATTTTTTGTAGTAGCGGTAATTGTGTTTTTTAAGATTCCATTTTCTATTGTGAAGAATCGCTTTCTTGAAGATGTGCAAAAACATTCCTGCAAACCCGTTTTAGCTGATGTTATCACGGAACAGGATATAGCGTTTCTGCCTGAACCTGTGCAGAAGCATTTTAGAGTGGCGGGATTACTTGGCGCGCCTAGAATGGCTAATTTAACAGCCTTTATGCCGTCTGTTCCGCTACGGGATTCTAACAGCAAGCCGCCAATGATTATAGATTTCACTGTATGCCTATTTGCGTATAAGCCGATACGTTTAGCGTACATTAAGACTTCTGTGTTTGGTGTTCCGTTTGAGGGGTATGATAGCTTTCAAGATGGCGTGGGTTTTATGAAAGGCGTTATTGGCAAGGTGTTTTCGCTGTTTAATCAGAAGGGTGACGCTATGAACAAAGGGCAACTTTTTTCATATTTAGGCGAGGCGTTTTTGTGTCCTTCGATTATTTTAAGCGAGTATATTAAATGGGAACATATCGACGCAACACATGCGAAAGCGACTATCACTTGTGATGGGGTATCGGGAAGTGGTGTTTTTACTTTTTCTCCAAATGGGTTTGTGCAATCCTTTTCTACTGATGAAAGGGCGAGAATTAGCATGGACGGAAAAATTGACTACCCTAGATGGTCGGGCGTATATGAGGATTACGAAAGCATAAACGGAATCTTTTTGCCAAAACATATTAAAGCAATCTGGCATTTAGATGATGGCGATTTAGTGTATTTTGAATCCAGCAATATCAGTTATACGGAATGCCGAAAACATTTACCGACGACGAGCTAGGGCTTTTGCGCAGACTTGAGCGACAGAGGAGGTTAATGTTTTCTTATGTATTTCAAACACCGAAACCCTCCCTCGTACATACTATGTAGTGCATTAATAAGCGTTTCGATTTGAAATGGGTTGAGGACGAGTCAATTCTGCGAATGTTTCTACGCAGAATTGACGACAGACGAAGCCCAATTTCAAACGAAATCGCTATACAAAGGGGGGGAACAAATGAAAATCATTTTCATTGTGGACGACAACGACACGAGCCTAATGGCGGCAAAGTTGGGCTTGAGTGGGAAGTATAAGACGTATGCAATGCCGTCGGCGGCACAAATGTTTAAACTGCTGAAGAAAATCACGCCCGACTTGATTTTGCTGGACGTGGATATGCCCGTGACTGACGGATATAGCGCGATTCGGCTGTTAAAAAGCGACGCTAATTACAAGGAAATTCCTGTGATTTTTTTAACAGGGAAGCATGACACTGAATCTGAACTACTTGGATTTGAACTTGGCGCGTTAGATTTTGTTATCAAACCGTTTTCGCCGCCTGTGCTTATTCAGCGAATAGAAACGCATCTTGAAACGGATAAGCTTATTAAGGAAAGTCAAAAAGCGTTATGCGACTTGCACAATGCAACAATTAGCGTAATCGCAGGCATGGTAGAAAGCCGCGACAAAATAACAGGCTGCCACATAGAGCGCACACAGGCGTATTTATCGGTGTTGCTGGACGAGTTAATCCGAACGGGTGTTTACAAGGACGAAATAGCCGCATGGGATTTAAGTCTACTTGTACCGTCTGCGCAACTGCATGATGTTGGGAAAATTGTTATTAGCGACACTATTCTAAACAAGCCCGACAAATTAACGTCTCAAGAGTTTGAGATAATCAAAATGCACACTACGGAAGGCGAAAAAATCATTGATATGATTTCCGAAAAAACACATGACGATGGATTTTTGCGACACGCAAGATTATTTGCGGGCTGTCATCATGAAAAATGGGACGGTAGCGGCTATCCCTATGGTTATGCGGGTGATGCAATTCCCTTGGAAGGTAGGTTAATGGCGGTTGTGGACGTATACGATTCTTTGCGGAGTGAGCGTCCGTACAAAAAGCCTATGCCACACGCAGTAGCAATGGAAATCATCAAAAATGAAAGCGGCAAACATTTCGACCCGCTAATTGTGGAGGCGTTTTTGAATGCAAAACTTTTTGCAAATGGTGTTTGATAATTCGCGAGACGCAATTATTTTGGTGGACGCGGATAGAAAATATGTTTCGGGAACAAAAGAGAATTTGCGAAAGTTTGGCTTTAATGTGGAAAAACTAGAAGGTCGCGATTTTTTGGAAAGCATGGCCGAGACTATGCCGCCCGACTCCTGCGCGAGGGTAAATGAGCATTTGTGCAGAGTGCTGAAAACAGGCGAGGCCGCAGAATATCGTGCCACAACTCTAAAAGGCAACGAAACAGTTGCCTTGGAATGCACAATCCTGCCTTTCAAAAACAATAATGGCGAAGTAGTGGGCGCGATGTTTCAAGTTCACGATATAACCAATTTGCAACAGGCAATCAACAACGCAGAGAACGCTAACAAGGCAAAAACGAATTTTCTGGCAAGTATGTCGCATGAAATTCGCACGCCACTAAATGGCATAATTGGTATATCCCAACTGCAATTGCAACGCAATAACTTATCTGATGAGTTGACGGAAACTTTTCGCAAAGTTTACAACTTGGGTAGTGACCTTCTGCGCATTATCAACGACATTTTGGATATGTCCAAAATCGAAACGGGCAAGCTGGAATTGCAACCGTTTGAGTATGATGTTCCCAGCTTAATTCATGATGTTATGCAATTAAATTTCATACGGCTTTCTGCAAAGGAGTTGGAATTTAAATCGGAAATAAGCGAAGACTTACCCGCACGATTATTCGGTGACGAACTGCGCTTAAAGCAAATTCTAAACAATTTGCTTTCAAACGCCGTGAAGTATACAAATGCGGGTAGTGTTACGCTTTCAATCAGTCACGCAATGTTTAAGGACTATGTATCAATTCAGATTTCAGTGAAAGACACGGGGCTGGGCATTAAGCCCGAAGATATGAAAACCCTGTTTACACAGTATGCGCGTTACAATATCGGCGCGAATCGTAATGTCGAGGGCGCGGGGCTTGGATTAGCCATCACAAGGCAACTGGTGGAAATGATGGGCGGCAAAATTGAAGCTGAAAGCGAGTACGGAAAGGGCAGTACTTTCACAGTGACACTAAACCAGCAATTGGTAAAAAATTGCGGCACAATAGGCAAAAGCACCGCAGAACGGCTGAAAAATTTCTCGTTTATCAGCGAAAGCCGTTCTGCAAAAGTAACGCCAATGTCAATGTCACATGCAAGAATGCTAGTAGTTGATGATGTGGAAACAAACCTATGTGTAGCCGAAGATTTCTTGAAACTGTATGAAATCACTGTGGAGACTGTGAGCAGTGGATTCGCCGCCATTGCAAAAATTGAAGAGGGCAATGTTTACGATATAATTTTCATGGATCACATGATGCCCCGTTTGGACGGCATTGAAACTACAAAAAGAATCCGCGAACTGGGTTACAGCGGCACAATAGTAGCCCTATCCGCCAACGCAATAGTAGGCAACGACAAAATGTTCAAAGAAAACGGGTTTGACGATTTCCTGTCAAAACCAATATGCATAAAAGAAATGGACGAAGTTTTACAGCGGCAGCGGCGGCACAGCCGCGTTTCGCCGAGCGGCATAGCCGCTTTTTCGCCGCCTATGGATAGTGCAGGGCCACATGTGCGGCTCGCAGCCAGTTCTGCTAAAGCGGTTCTATATCCGTTCTGTGGAAATAACTTGCAGGATTGTTGCAGGGAGGATATGGAACTGTTTTTTAGGAAGAAGAATGACTTATTGATTAAGGTGTTTTTGCGCGACGCGGAGAAGACGAAAAAACAATTGCGTGGGGCAATGGATAATCCAAAAGAATTAAGCACCATTGCCCATGCGATAAAATCCGCATTACGGAACATTGACGAAAACGACATTGCAGAACTAGCCTTCAAGCTGGAAAACGCCGAGCCGTCCAAAGATGCAACCCAAAGCCTAGCACACGAACTCATAACCGCCTTAGATACCTTAACAACCAATCTGCATCTGCAAAAGCTAATCGCCGCCTGCGACGACTACGATGACGAAGCCGCTTACGCCGCACTAGATGCACTAGCCACCACAATTCCCGCCGCAAAAATTGAAGACATTCGCGAAAAAATATTCCTTCATAGCGATTTTGAAAACGCTAAGTTGCTTGCAGTTTCCTAGGCACTGACAAAAAGGGCTGAATCAGTATTTTGATTCAGCCCTTTTGTATCGTTATTGTTTACTCGGCGTTGAGTTCGTACCATTCTTCCATTGTTAATTCTATTACTCGCCGAACGCCGTCAATATATTCTGACATTACCATTCCATGTTCTCCCACTATAGAATAGTCACCGTATTCAAAATACCTGCCGTTTGCTTCTGAACTGCTACCATCTACTAATTCGGAGAATCTCCCAGATACGGATAATGACGTGCCATCGTGAAGCATTGTTACATAGTTACCCGCTAAGTCTACACCAACCATGACGCGCAAGCCTTGTCTTAGGTAGTTTATCGCATGTTCGGAATGGTTTTGGAGTGCCTGTATTTGCTCGTCGGAGTAGCTGTTTTCGTTGTAGTATTCTAGTCTTGCTTTTGACCAAGCTTTAAATTCTTCGTAATCCATTTCAATCATTTCGATTGCGTTGTTGGTTTCGCCATCATGCGTTGATGAAGCTACGCTTCTGATTACGCTTCCGTCGTCTTCTACTGCGGTGCGAAAAGTTACTCTACCTCCGTTTTCACCTGTGCTACTTACGATTCCGCTGGATACTACGGAATCTGCTGGGCGTTCTAATACTTCATAGGTGTTTGTTGCAAAAACTGTCATAGCACCTATGGTTAGCACTGTTACTAGCATAATGGCCAACGCCACTCCTGCGATTGATGTTTTTTTAATTTTCATGATAGATACAATCCTTTCTTCGGTTGCATTTTTGTTTTTTTTGTTAAAACCAGCGTGTAATGGAGCAAATTTGCTCTTTTGATGCTCAGCCATGCTTATTATTGAATACGCATAGGCTGTTTTTGTTTCTGTGCCAAAATGGCGCAACACCATTTCGTCGCACGCTAGTTCCATTTCTCTGTTTGCCATCACGAACATCACCCACACCAATGGGTTAAACCAGTGCACACATACCGCGAAAACAAGTAGCATTTTCCATAGCGCGTCGAAACGCCTTATGTGGTAGTATTCGTGCATTAGCACATGTTCTAGTAATTGCATGTCGTTCATGTTCATGCCCTTGGGTAATATGATTCTGGGGCGTAAAATTCCCACTGCCAGCGGCGTGGTTATTCTATCCGATTGCATTATTACCAAGGGTCGAAAAATTTTGTGGCGGGACAGCCACTCATTTAGAAAAACATTGTCGCGAATGGGAATTGCAAAACGCAGATAATTATGATGCTTGAAGTAAATAACCGCAAAGAAGAACAAACAAGCAATCGCGCCCACAATCCAAACAATAGGAAGCAAACTTGTTATGCTAAAACTGCGCGCAGGTGCGTTAGCATAATTTTGCAAACTTTCGCTAACTGGAAGCATAATCCATGTTGCCGCCTCGATAAGTGTGCTTTCTTGCGGCATTACATTGTTTGATATTTCGCTAAGTTGCACTGGAATTGCAACAGGCACAAGCAATCGAAAAAGTGCGATGCCCCATAGGATAAGAAATGCCGTTTTTGGTAGCTTGTTAAGGGCAATCGCCCTGATTGCGACAATGACAATTACCAAAAAACCTGCGGTTATACTCATTTGTAAAAAACCCATTGCCATCACCCCTCCTTTAGACCGTCGTACTTATCAACAAGCTGTTTAAGGCGCGTTATTTCATTATCAGATAGCGCGTTGTCGCTCAAAAACGCAGACAAAAATACTTCTGCCGACCCATCAAATAACTTGCCCACCAATTCTTTTGCTTCGTGCTGTTGCACTTGCTCCTTTGTGATTATCGCTTTGCAGGAAAAGTTAGAACCATATCGCTCAACCGCCCCTTTGTCAATTAACTTTCCTATGACTGTGTATGTTGTGTTGCGATTCCAACCCACTTGTTCCTTTAGCATTTTGGCAAGCTGCCCCGCCGTTAAATCGCCCTCCTTCCACAAGGCCTCCATGACCTTGAGTTCCGAATCAAATACTTTCACTGCCATTGCGGCACCTCCGACTATTGCAATAGTTAATATTATACTATCACGATAGTCATTGACTGTCAATGACTATTTCAATCGTCAAAAATCACTTGACGAGTATGTAAAATACGAACACGCCCGACACAAATTGAGAAAAGAAAAACCCGCCAAAGGCGGGTAATCAATTTTCCACAGAGTAAATTTGCAGAGGAATTTCGCCTTTAGAAAGCGAAGGTGCGTTTTTCACCTGTGTTAGCCGAAACATTGCATCATCGTAATTTACTTCCCAGTTGAAGTATTTTAGAATGTCGCTTCCCAACAGGTTGCGAAGTTGTGTGTTAAGGGCAAAGAAAATCCGACAGCCTTGTAGTTCGCGGTTGCCAAACTTAATTGAAACATTCGTGATGTATTGAAGTTTTAACTGGTTTTCATGAGCTGCCAAAGATGCTATATTTTCGTGAAACGGACAGTCGGCTAAAAACTCTTGTGTATAGCCTAGTTTATCCAATGCACCGCAACTTATTGTTGTGAAATCTGAACCAGAATCTAGTTTAAATTCAACATCATTGAATGATTTACTATTACCTGTCATAACGCCAGCAATGAACCCAATGCGACCAAGGTTGTTTGTAGTAAAAGGTATTTCTATTCGCGCCACAATGTTAGCCCTCCTATTTGCGGGGTGTCATCGAAGCCTTCTATTACTACAGTTCTGCCCATAATATCCTCTAGCTCTTTAGCCTTTTTGTAGGCTTCTTTTTGACTGGGCGTTACTACGTGTACATATCCCATGACTTTATTGGTTTGGCAGTCATCTTCAAGATTTACCATTACAATCCACTGTTTAGGGTATTGCATCTTTGCTTCTGATGTCCAAATTTTTTCAAGATTAGCCATTGTTAAACGTCCTCCTACTACCCACTAAACCGAGAAGAAATTTCAGCGAACAGCCCATTAACCTCCATGAACAAATCCACTAGGATGGGGTCGAAATGGGCTTCTCTGCCTTCTTTAATAATGTCCACAGCCTTTTCGTGAGAGAAGGCCTTTTTGTATTGGCGATTGGTTACTAGCGCGTCATAAACATCAGCTATAGCCATTACGCGGCCTAGCAGAGGGATGTCTTCGCCACTTAGGCCGTTGGGATAGCCCCTACCGTCCCAGCGTTCATGGTGGGCCACTGCGAAGATTCTTGCGTATTCCAAGAACTCATCGTCGGTGGTGTTTTCTTTCATTTGTAAGATAATTTTTTCGCCACTGGTGGTGTGGGTTTTCATTTCTGCAAATTCTTCGTCTGTGAGTTTGTCGGGTTTTAGCAGGATTGCATCTTTGATTGAAATTTTGCCTACGTCATGCAATTGTGACGATTGCACTATAAGGTCTATATCATAGGATTTTGTCTCTTTGCTATAAATACCATGTGTTTTCATAGCTTCTAGTAAAACTCTTACATACTGCTGGGTTCTTTCAATGTGGAAACCTGTGGTTTCGTCTCGACGTTCCACCAATTCGGCTGTAGTTTTTATTACGGCGTTTTTGAGTGCTACAACTTCGCGTGTTTTTTCCTCTACCATTTTTTCCAGATTAGAACTGTAATCCAGCAATTGCAAATGAAGCTCTATGCGTTTTAGCAAAAGCGGCGGCATAATTGGTTTTGTAATATAGTCTATCGCGCCAAGAGAAAGCCCCTTTAGTTCTGTTTCTGCGGTGTCTAGGGCGGTTAGGAAAATTACGGGAATGCTTCGGAATCTGTCATCATCTTTGAGTTTGCCCAGAACTTCGTAGCCGCTCATTTCGGGCATTTCAACGTCTAGCAGAATTAAATCGGGTACGAGTTTTTCAAGCATTTTCAGCAGTCTTGCACCTGAATCAAGCGTGAATACCCTATACGACCCATTAAGCGCGTCACTGCCAACTACCAGATTGCTCTTGTTATCGTCTACCAAAAAAATTGTTTTCCGCTCTGTTTTCATGATGGCCTCCTATACTGATGCCTTTCTCGCGATTTCGCCTGCCTCGCCAAAATCGCCGCTTAGAATCAAATCCTCTACCTCGCTAATTAGCGAGCGTGTTTCTGCCGAAAAAGATTTCTCGCCTAGTAGCTTTAATGCGTCGTTTGCCCCGTCAATATCGAAGAACTCGCAAGCTTCCCAGATTAACCCCATTTGTTCGCGTAGGAAAATCATATCTTGCTCGTTGTCTACGCTAGATTCGTTGCTTTTAATTTCCAACTCTTTGATTATTTTTGCCAACTCTGTTAGAAAGTACGGCGTTTTGTCGTTTATTAAGCTGATATTCTGGTCGCGGGCAGCCTGCTCCAACGCTTTTGCGACATTGGCTAACTCCTTCTTGCCTACGTTGGTTAGCGCGCTTTTCATAGCGTGGGTTTGTACTATGAATGCCTGTAATTCCTCGTCGTCGGGAACATCATAGATATTCAACGATTCCACTATGAACATAGCTTTTTTCGCATCACGAATGAAGGAGTTGATTAAAATAACCGACAGCCCTTCATTTTTATCGCGTCCTGCGTAAAGTGCCGCCTTGGCTTTGCGGGCCTGCGCAATTACTTCGGGCGGTTGCTTATCGCGAATAAACTGCATCAGATACTTGTCAAGCTGTTTAAAATCAATCGGCTTGGACGCATATCCCGAAAATCCATTTTCCAAAAACATTGTAGCCATATCGCTAAACGCGTTTGCTGTCAGCGCGACAATAGGGTGGTAATATCCCATTTTGCGTAGAACTTTTGTAGTTTCAACGCCGTCCATATCTGGCATCATGTGATCCATAAAAATAATATCGTAAACTTCGCCCGCCTTAACTTTTTCAATTGCAAGAATCCCACTTTCTGCGGTGTCAATTGCAATCTTATAAGGCATTAGGAATCCTTTTGCAACAAACAAATTAGATTCTACATCGTCCACCACAAGAACGCGCCCATATGGCATTGGCTCGCGTTCCAGTTTTGACAGACGCTTTAGGGATTTTTGGGTATCTTCTAGGTTTTGCAATCCAACTGCGGCTTCCTCACCAATTACAGTATCGTTAATTTTTTCCTGCGGCAGATAAATAGTAAAAGTGCTACCCCTGCCTTGCTCGCTTTCTACAAAAATTCCGCCGTCCATCATCAAGGCTAGTTGATAGGCTATGTTTAGCCCAAGCCCACTGCCTTCAATACCGCGATTATCCGCCAAGTTGAATCTTGTGAAATCCCCACTAAACAGGCTGTCTACTTGCTCCTGCGTCATGCCTTGCCCAGTGTCACGTACCTGCACAACAATTACAACATCTTCTGCACGCTCGCCCTCTTCCACTTTAAAAGACAAGCAAACTTCGCCATCAGAAGTATATTTGAAGGCATTTGACAAAATATTGTTCAAAATCTGTTTCACGCGAAGCTCATCACCAACTAGGTATGCTGGCAGATTTTCGTCAACGTCCAGTTTAAAATCAATGCGCTTGCTGCCAATGTACATTAGATTCAATTGGACGGTATCAACAATCATGCTGGCAGTTTCATAAATTTCGGGGATAATTTCCATTTTGCCAGCTTCCACCTTGGAAAGGTCTAAAATATCGTTGATGATAGACAGCAACAAACTAGACGAATCATATATCCGCGTAAACGCTTCTTCCACGTCTGGAGCGTGGGTATCTTTTTGCAATTGCAATTCTGTTATGCCCATGATGGAGTTCATTGGGGTGCGAATTTCATGACTCATTCGCGCAAGGAAACGCGTTTTTGCTTGGTTTGCAATAAGTGCGCGGTTGCTTGATTCTTCTAATTGTGTAAGCATATCGTTTTGCTCGCGAAGGTCGCGAATATATAACAGCACGTAAACTTTATCCCCAAAAAGAACACGTTCAAGAGTTTCTTCGCAGGGGATTGGCTTGCCGTCAAGGGTTTGATATACCCATTCATATCGCTGATACCCTGTTTCAATTGCTTCCAAAAGATATTTCATATTCGCCTCATAAGAAAGCGAACCGTCGGGCTGATACTCAGGGAAAAATTTACTTATATTATCCAAGAAAATTTGCTTATCTGGAATTTCAAACAAAACCTCTGCCTTTTGGCTAACGCTTAAAATATACCCTCGATGGTCGAAAAGCGCGCATACCAGCGGCGACGAATCCAACATTGCCTGCAAGCGTTGTTGTTCAGCTTCCAGCCGCGCCTTTAGTTTGTGTTGCTTCTTGTTAAACTCACGCATATCCTTTATGAAGGCAAGTACATGGTCTTCGCCATGCCATGTGAAACGTACTAGGGTTGTTTCGGTTGGGATAGGCTCGCCATTTATGTTTTGATGCAACCAATCAAAACGCAAATAACCAACATCCTTTGCTTCTTTCTGAAGTTGAATTGCCTTTTCCCGCGACCTGCTTTTGTCTGGCTGATACTCTGGCCATAGCAGATGGGATTTTTCCCTGTATTCTCGCAAACTGCGCATTCCAAACACGCGCAATGCTTCTTCGTTGCAATCCACTATGTTTAGGTCTTTATCCCTTATGTTGGCAACCATTGGCATTGCATTTATGAAGGCGCGTAACTCTGCTTCCGCCGCCATTTTTTCTCTCATGCTTTTTGCCAGAATATTTTTCACGTAGTATACGCAATTGTCTTCATGGTTTATGCCCAGCGCGATTGCTTCTGCCATTCTGTTACATGTCATATAACCACATGCCGAGCAATCTATATGCTTATCGTTGTCGGATAGTTTCATTAGTTTTTCGGTTAAAACTTCTTCAATTTTTGCAAGGGGGATAACGCGAACTTTCGTGCTTTTGTCCTTTTTGTATTCGCATTTAAAATCTTCGATGTCTAACGCGCTGAATTTCTCGTTAAGAATAGCCAACCGTTGCGCTGGTGTTGATTGCGGGTTGAAATCAGCATACTTCTTGCTACGCATTATCAAGGCTTGATATGCTATTTCATTAACATTATAGAAATCTGTGCCTGTACCCTCTCCGCAACCATGCTCGCAATTGAGAATATCTATTAATGTTGGAACATGCTTCCTATCCCTAAAATCCGTTGCGAAAGATTGCAGATATTCATGCGCTTTACGCTCGCCCTCAACTTGCATAATCATTATCTCGCGGCCAAGGTAATATTCGATATTCTCCCTTAATCCCCCAGGGTATGGAAATAACGAACCCATACCAGACTCAAACTCTTCGCCAACATCGGGAAAATTCTCAATATTTACGTTGCGTAAGCTTTCTATCAAACGGCTAAAAGTTACATTGTACTTAACCAATCCACGTCCGCGCTCAGATGACATTTCAATTTTCTTAGCAATGCAAGGGCTAAGAAAAACCAAGTCTTCCGATACATTTTTGTACTTCTTCAAATAAATTGCAGTACACATCATGGGGCTTTGTATCGGAATTAAATTGGGCATAAGTTCTGGCAGGTGTTTTTCGATATGGCTAACTATAGACGGGCAAGGCTGGGATATATGACCATTAGTTATGGGACTGGTTTTCAAATAATTCAAATAACCCCACACAGCTATGTCTGCGCCATAACTCACGGGGTAGAATTTTTTCACTCCAAGGCTTTGCAAGTAACCAAGGATTTTTTTATATTCGTTAGGATAATTTAAGTAAAAGGCTGGCGCGATTATTACAGAAAATTCTTTCCCTTTTTTTAAATCCGCAAAAAAATCATCAGTATCATCACGATAATGCCGCACGTCATGGACACATGTAACCATACATGTGCCACACAATATGCATTCCTTATCGTCCACGCACACCTTATACTGCCCGTCCATATCCATAACAGAGACATTAGACTTGAGTATAGGGCACTCACGAATACATTTATTACAGTCCAGACAACCATTTATTTCTGTATATATCAAACCTTGATTATAATCTTCCATTTTTAACATGGGCGCAACTCCCCCTCATTTGAAAGTGCAATCACACAGATTATATCATAAAACTATTCTAATATGAAATTACGCGTTATGGAAAGAATTAAAGATTTAGAGATTAAAGATTTAAAGTCAAAAGATTTAAGACCTTTTATGGAAGAGAAAAGAGGAAAAAAAAAAAAACAAAAATAACACACACCACCCCCCCCCCCCATTACTTA
>Ga0123355_10014148_pt1 | contig 12456 bp, 11 predicted proteins | sample TergutEmb28metaG_3_FD_89872 | JGI IMG/M metagenome (GOLD analysis project Ga0123355, IMG submission 89872) | Embiratermes neotenicus P1 segment gut microbial communities from Petit-Saut dam, French Guiana - Emb289 P1 | ecosystem: Host-associated > Arthropoda: Insects > Digestive system > Gut ...
CCAATCCTCAACACTTCAGAATGTTACATTTGTACAAAAATATAAGGACATGCAATTATTTTGTGGACACATTTTGACAGGTGTGTTTGAAAGCCAAATGTCTAGCAATGCAATCTAACATTTTGACAAACTGTGCAGGTTACAACAAACTGCCGTTCATGAGCGATATGCCAACACAGTCTTTAAAAGGTTAAACTCGTTCAAAAAATTGCAACTGAGTTTCCATCCATACAACCACACCAATTACAACAAATCTAATCAACCACACATACTTTCAGTTGAAACTGACCATGTTAAGATCATGTGCCCAGCTCAACAAGTCTTTTATAAATTGGCAAAATCAATTCAATGACACACATACAATTCCTACAAGACAAATGTTCTGCCAGGGTAGTTCATCTGGAATGTAATTTCATTTACTGATTGCCCTGCAAACCAGGCAAGTGGTGAGATGTTATTTCAGCCATTTATTTTGAAAATGGTAGAAGAGTCTTTCGCATTTCAAACTGTTCAAATATAAGCTATAACAGGCTTTAATGTCCGTGTTCATAAATACATAAATTTCACGCTGCTGCATCACTTGCATCTATTACAAATCACAACTGATGAAAAAACCAGCTCGGGTCACGTAACGGTCAACTTCAAATGTTTCATCCCAGACCAAAACAAACACGTACAAACCGGTCAGTCCAAAGTTTATTTTATTGTGTAATGTGTTGGTTCCTCATTCATTTAATAAATGCTGATATCTTTCCTAGTTCTTTAATTTTGTCATATGTTAAATCCAAAAATGTTTCTTTGCCACATGTGAAGTGACTTATACAGCTTTCAGAATAAATGATTCATGTCATCTGTCTCTTGTATTCTGTAACCTGAGTACTCTGAAAAAGATGGCTTTTTAAAGTGAGGGTCTAGTATACTGTAAAGATGTATGTTTTAAAATCTTTTTTTTGGGCCTATGTTAAGTGTGCTGTATTTCTGCACCAAAAACACCCAACAGTAGAGAACAGAAAGCAGCACAATGAACACACACACACACACACACATTATATTTTCATACTTAATCAAACATTTCACACCCAAGGCAATACAAAAGTGGCAGTTTTATACTTTGTAAACAGCATGAAACTGCCAACATTCTCTATCTCCAACTAGAGCTGTACTTCAGTGCCAGCAATAAGAACTCCACTTCAGTAACTGTTGCAGAGTCAGTCTGGCACCATATCTGTAAAAACAGAGTGGAGCAGAGAAGTCTAACATTTCTATGCTGATATGGATATATAAACGCGAACAATGGGTACAATCTGCAGGCTGCTAAGAATACAGGGCAATGTGGATCCATAAACACAAACCGCAATTGAGAGTGGAGAGGTAAGAAGCACAATCATTTGGAGCCCTCAAATGTAACTGGTAAGTCACTTCAGTACCAGGCATGTTGGCCCAAAGTATGTGATTTTTCCCACTAAACATGCTCCTCATTCTATAACTCAGCAAACCCACTAAACATGCTCCTCATTCTATAACCCAGCAAAATCAGATAAATGTGACTTATGTTCTGCAAAGACCTTCTGAAGTTCAAAATCACTGGAAGATCATGACACACTGTTCATAAGTGAAGTAAATTTTCATCCCCCAAGTTAGTAAGCAGAACCCTACAGAACCTGCACAAAATTTATTCCTACCTACAAATTTTGATTGGTGTGTTCAGCCACTTCATTGGGAGACATATAAGAACTCTGAAGAGGAACATGGTACAGGGACATGCAGCAGGAAATCATACCACAACCTGAAACAGAGACCTCTACGTGCTTTCAGCAAAAGGGCCACATCACATATTGCAAGAGTATCTGCAGGAAAGAAGTTGCCCAAAGCATTAACATGCTACCCCATCTCACAGTCTGACAATTTGACATGGCCACCAAGTGATCCTGAGTTATTTCTGCAAAATTTTTTTTCGTGTGTGGAAGAGGTATGTATTACAGACATGACTTGCCCATTCTGATGACATTTGGGCCAGAAAAAGGGAAAGGACTAACACATATGCTGCATGACACGTACGAGCAGAGCGCAATATTACTAGTCACTCTGAAGACTGCAACACTGACAGAGGTGACCATTAACAGCATGCAACTACTACGATATATACATGTTCATCACACTTGTAAAAAAAGAAGTGTATGACATGGCAATAGGTCAATTTACCTTCCTGTGCCAAAGATACATGAACAGGAACTAAATTTTCTGCCCCACCCTGTACAAACATAATAAATGTTCCACACATCAACTGTTAATAAGTCCCACATTCCATTTACCAAATGTTTGTAAATGAACAGTTTTTAGGAAAATTTTGTATACGACTTTTTAAAATGTATGAAAAGAAGGGGTACTGGCCAAAATTAAATTCACCACACAGCAAAATTTGCGTCCCTAATACCAAAACCACCTGTTAAAAAAAGCTTAACTTGTCTCACAGCAGTTAACGCCATCAAAATGTAAAGTCACATAGTTTCTCACCACAGACACCCAGGTTCAATTCCAGGCTGGTTTACACGGAATATGGGGTGGTCAAAAAAGCAATACGACAGGGTTTTCTTGAGTATTAAAGCTTGTCCTTGTCATCATCATTCCATCAATCCTCAACACTGATATGTCATTCATCCATCATTAATGCGACATGTACGCTTGGCAAATAAGAGCTCCATTCAACAGGAACCATGCCCCCACCACCACCACCACCACCCTACTTTCTCTTTTCCCAGGAAGTATGCATATATGTCAGTGGTTAAACACAATCTGATATAGAAAATATAAATGTTTCACAGGTAACACAGTTTAAAACTGGAAACATACTCATTCACGTGAAAATCAAGAACTACAGTGCACAATGCTTCTGTCCAATAACATCATCCAAATTTCAAGTTTTATGACGTTCAATTTGTTCACAATGGCACTTAGTTCATCATAAATGCCATAATTCCTCCAGAAAGCACATTCTTCTCTGTTTCATTTCTACTGCTCTTCCCAGATGCAGCAAAGAAAATCAATCACCATGCTCAGATCCAGTAAAACCAACCGGAATACAACACCGGTAGTTTTAAGACCAATTCCAAACAAGCCACAATAATTGTCTATAATTTCAAGTACACCATATGACAAGCAAAACAAGGGGTGTTGCATCATAATGTCATGGTTACCTTTTGCTCCCTGTAACTACTACTCCCTCAAGTGCTTTTCCCTAACCACCACACAATTTTGCATTCCCACAAACATAAAAATAACATTCAAGCAACTATTTATGAGCTCTGGCCACCTTTTGGCTGCAGGACATACGTAACGTAACAACTATATGATGGTAATCTTATAACCCTTGAGCAACATCAAGCACAGCGTACTAACTTCTACTCATACACCTCAGCAATATCCCTATAACTGAAATGGCACAATGGAATAAAGGTTCCTCGGTCAGATTTATGATGTTTTCAGTTTTTACTGGTGCCAGCAGGTATATGCTGCAGACTATGCCTAACTGTAAGCTGCAATTGCTCCATCTCACATTTTTCTTCACCTATCAACAAAAACGCAATTTTTTTTTTTCCATGAACACATGCACTCGGTAGTCAAATCACTGAAGAGTGCACACCAGAGATGCACAAATTCTGCATGCCTAAGCACCACAGCAACTAAGTTTTGTACACTGACACTTTCAGCACAATTACTACAGTTTTTTCCCCTTACACACAAATTGAGTACCATAACACATGCACCCAGCATTAAGGCACCATGTCATAGAAAGGTTCAAAATTCACTCCAGGAATGTGGCCCTCGATATGGAACCTGCTTTATGTCACCATTCTGACACCTACAAGTTGGAGGTGGTTCCTAGATTTTTTAAAAAATTTGTGGATCCCTGGCACACAATGTCCATAAACAGACACATCACTTGCTCACTGCTCATCTTTTTCACATGTAAAATACAAATCAATACAAAATCCAAAGATTTTGCCTTGTTCAGAGCAACACAACGTGAAATATGTGGGATCAAAGATATATTGAAATTCCACTGTTGATGGTGTTACATCATGGGTTAAAAGATAGTTATCTACTATTCCTCAGGTGTCTCACCATTTCTGTTTCCATAATGACTGGTTTCAATACTGAAAAATGTATCTTGGCTTCATGGGTTACCTGCCTTATGAAGCTGCCTTCATTATTCCACTACAAACACTACTAATGGACTGTAAATGTCTCCTCACAACACAAACACAAGTGCTGCAATTATGAGACAAGAATCTGCATATCAAGTGTTCAGAACACCAGTTACGGCTGTTAAAATACATAATTTCACAATACCACCATTCTGAAACAATCGCTCATGACATTACCTTAAAAACAAATACACGCAAGTACTGGACCAAAAAAAAAAAAAAAGTCTTGATATTTCTCTACAACTTTAGCCCACAAAAACGAACATAAATCTCGATCTAAAGCTATAGTTACAGCTGCACACCTAAATTAAAATTGAAGGGCTCACAAACTGTCATAAAATTCTACCATGAAAACTGAATCAAAATGAGTTCACCCATTTTCAAGATATTTCATGCATAAACACGGCAAGCAGACAGATGAAGCAATCTCCATCACCACCACAGTACTGCATACATCCCTAACACTACCAATTACCATTTCTCTACCCTCCCCCCTAAACTGTCTACAATAATCCTTTGATGCCAGACTTCGCGGCATGGTCTATTCTGAAAAAGCCAAGAATTTAAATGTTCTTGGCAAAATATATATAGTGTACTCTCAATGCCTATGATAATGGTGGTGGGGGGGTTTGCACAGATAATTGAGATGCATGGATAGTCAAAAAAAAAATATGCTTTATTGAGCCACAAACAAAAAATAAAACTGTACTTTATTCATAATATACATACTACAAACAGTTCATGCTGCTAAAAAGTCTGTGATTTTTGCTTGCCGTTGGGGACTTCATAACAAAAATAGAAAGTAGTTTCTTTATTAGTTACATAATTCATGCACAGCTAACTCCTGGAAGATCCTGATTCCTGCATTCAGAATTGTTTCAGCACTCAGCACTGAATAATTTTATTTCCCACTTCTATTATTAGCCATTAGTAACTTATCATCATGAATGGATAATCCGCAAACCAGATTATCTGCACACGGATAATCGAGAGTACACTGCGCGCGCATGCACAGGTGCCACACGCGTCAGGCTTTTTAGCTACACATTACAAATTGACTGCATTCAACTTTCTGATCCAAAGGGTTAATCAAAGCACAGTTTCTTGCTTTATGTTGTAACCTCTGTAGACAAAAATGTTTTTAAAAAGAGAACCCCTCTTCCCACAAAACATACTATATTTGCACAACTAACCAACGCCAAAGAGTACAGTACTTCACTATGTAATAGCTGCTCTTAAGGTCAAGAAATTCACCACCCTTTATGAAACTTGGCAAGATTCTATACCAAATTCACACAATTAGACACTATCCTCAATTAAAAAAATTACACTAGGTTACAGCGCATAATCACTTTCACTTGGTCTTTCCTGAAGTACCACTCTACTTATGATAAATTCTGATCACATCCATAATGAGACTGCAAACTCAATACTCACAGAGGCAGTACAGGATACAAAATGAAATGGTGAAGCAATACTCCCTAAATATTAATGCTAGCACTAACTTTATCCCAGACCATAATATATGCCAGTGATGAGCAACCATTTTGCAAGGTTCACATAAAAATCCAAAAACCAGACATGGGCCATGTAAGCTATGTGACAATGGTAGAAGTCATACTTTTCAGTGTCATGTTACATTAAGCCTCCAGGCAACAATTATTAGTATTAATGCATTGAGTGATACAGTTTTTCACAACTTACAATTTCAAGCTGAAGGACAGAGGAACATTTATGAGAAGTGTTCTTTTTGAACTGTGCCATCAAGTTCTCAACATCCAAGATACGCGGCAACCCAAGGACACCTCTGATCTCCAATAAATGACAAATTTCATTTTTTAAAATAACTGTTCAGAAAAATACGGGTCTCTAATCAGGCTTGGCATTCGCAGTATATGTCACTGCACACTGTAAACCTATCAGCAGGTAAATGGCTCATAAAAGTCAAGCAGCCAGGCATGTCTAAATTTATTTCTGAGGTCCATACCACACTGCAAATCTATCACCCCCATTTGAAATTCAGCTGGAATTTACAGCATTAGCATCTGTGACATTCAAAATAAATCGACCGTGGCCTCGTACTTTCATAAACTTTGGAAACAGCTTGAATTTTTGTTGAAGGTACTGTATTTCTTCCCCCCCACTGAACCAGTAAAAAGTGTAAAACAATACTGTACACAGTTTTGAGAAATTCCACATATACACCTTTTTCATAAGCAATACAGCACCAGTATCAGAGTCCTTCACATCACTGTTAAGCATTAATACATATTATAATAATATAATCTTATGGGGCCACCGTTGACCAAAATATTGTTATAGGGCACATGATTGTATAAATCCGCACCACAGTCGCCATACCTTTCAATGGTATAAAGGCAGCTGATTCGAGTTATAATAAACTCCACATCAATTCCACAAATAAAAATCGCAAGGTATGCTATGTTGTTCACATCAGTGACTTAAACCTTTACTACACAACACCAATGACAATCAGCAGATTTAACCTTGTGCCAATGTTGTCCGACAATTACTGTTTCTTAAAACAGTGAATACTGACAATCCAAATTATAGAAATGATGCTGTGTCAGCAAATTACACAAATGATGTGTCAGCAAATGCAGGAACTGTAATCACCTCTAAGCAGTTTTCTCCCATATCATTAAGCAGTCATCTTCCAACATCTGCAACTGCCTCAATGATTCTCTTATTCCCCCACCCCCGAGATTTAAGCCTCTGTAAGCACAATTCATCCACCACTCACAGGCCACAGGTTGCTCATCACTAGTGCATGAAGTGCTGTGGCTAGATACAGCAACAAGCAATAAAAAGCACTGACTGGAAGTGACACAACATGTGATGTTACAAATATCTGTACTTCTCCCAAGTAACTACAACATGAACTTACAAAGCATAAATGGCTGTATTTTGAGCAAGAAAAGCACAGGTTTCAAAACTGCACTTACGAAACTGCTGCACTCATTATCATCTGCAATGATTTCTACATGATTACAAACACGTCTTTGGTATGAAGACTAGCCTCTTCTGTCATACTATGCACTGTAAGATCTGTATAGGATGCTGCAGGGTGAAGAAAATGTTCAAATCCATGCAAATCTAACAAGTGTCTGTAACACTCTTATAAATCAATTCAACAAAACTAATTTCCTACAGCAACATGTTTGCGGATAAATAACACACTCAGCTTCATCAATGCACTTTGTTGCTCAAATGAATCGGGTTATACTTCTAACTAATTCAAAACTTTAAAATGTTTTTCATAAGATTTATGATGCGTGACGGTTCTTATACTGCCTTTTCATTATTTATCAGGGCAAACTTCTACACTACAACTAGCCAGAACTATTCTGTAACAACCTTATTAATGCAATCACATGCTATATTAAAAATGTTAACACTCCAGTGTAGTGATAAACAGTACCGTGAACAATGTAAAACAAAACTCAGTTTCCGCATAAAAACAGATGTACTTCACGCCAAATTTTGAAGAGATAAACTACTTGCTTTGAGTGGAAAACTAAACTATTTCATCCAACAGGAAACTTAGTAACTTTAGTGTTCACTGTTACAAATTGTTAAAAATTTTCTTCACTATGTGATGTCCAATACTGAACATTTCACCACTCAAAATAAAAAACATTCAACACCTGTCAAAAATATAGGCCAATCTTATGGCATGGGTTCCTGAAGACCAATGTGCTTATTACAATCATATTCTAGCACATACTTGCATACAGAACACAATTATGGACATCTGACTGTGTAGTTGTTGACTATACTGCTAAGGCTGCACATTTCAAAATACTAAAATTACAACTGCAGGTAACAGACCACCTTCCCCAAACCTAACCAAATGTATCACCACCAAAAGTATGAAACACCACCACAGAAAGAGAAAACATCCTCTAAATATTCTACAGTAGATCCAGATAAAATTCTTGAGAACAGCCAAATCTCCTCACATTGTAACACAGCTTGCTGTACACAGCATATCCCCCCAACCCCTGTCAAAACCAAGGAGCAAGTCAATTTTGAACTGAAAAGTACTTGCACACCCTTCACTAAAAGTGGGGCTCTGAATGCTTCCATAGTACAGGAAAAGTACAGTGGTGCACTGCAGGCCACAGAATATATGTGAATCCACTTTAAAGGAAATAAAGCTTGGTACTCACCCACTGGCTGATGCAGGTGCTGCTGTACTTGTGGACGGTGCTCCTGGAGTGAGGAACTGTGACTGTGTCTCTTGCTGTGGCTGTGATGACTGCTGGCCCTGCTGAAGGCTCTGTTGTTTCTTTTGCTGTTGCTGCTGCTGTTCCTGCTGTATTCCAGAAGGTCCGGCTTCATCACATCCAGCCAGAGAAACATTGACAAACGTTGTGGGTTCCAAAGGTTCATACGGCTCTTCATCTGATTCAGCTTCCTCCTTGCTAGGGGCCTCACCACCATCATCATCCCCACTGTCCTCACTGTTAGAGCCCTCCTCCTCACTTTCAGTCTCCTCCTCCTCCTCCTCCTCCTCCTCACTTCCCCCCCTACCATCGTCAGCCAAAACAGCCTCTACTCGACTCAGACTCTTGGCCAATTCTGATCCTTGATCTTGCTCTACTGCCTCCTCTTTCAACACCAACTGTTTTAACACAAAATTATAGATGAAACAGAAGTAAACCCTCAACAAAACTACCTTAAAGAGCTGCAACAAAGAACCACGTAAACCACCCTTGCAGTACTGGGAAAAAAGCTATCAATTCATACACAACCCTGATGTTGAAGATTATACATTGGAATGCCCCACCCAAGGTCATCCCACTATTCCTACAAGACCAAACATATCATAGCAACACAGCTGAAAAAAGGCAAAGTAGGTTCTTCTCATTGCTGTAAAAACTAGAACTAATAAATCTCAACTGTGAAGTCACAGCCCATCTTTAAACTGTTCAGAACACTTATGGCATCACATGAAGACAAGCAACGTAATTTACAAATCAAAACTTTAGGTCAACAATGATCTTGATAACTTGATACTCAAACAAAAAAAAAAAAAAATGCATAATATTAATGTTTTCAAAGTCAATTAAATAGCATCCCTTAAAACAGGTATTAAGTCACCAACCATGTTTTGGAAGAAACATGCCACCTTGTAGTGCTTAATTCAGCACACAAGCTACCAAAATGTGCATACGAAGCTTACATGTTTTAATAATAATTTCTGAAGTGAGGTTAAAAAAGTGCAATGGAGAAATGAGGAATGGATATTCTGCAGGGGTGCACAAATTTCCCAAAAATTTATGAGCCAGTTCAAAATTCTAGGACACCATACAGGTGACATAAAGCCTGTTCTATACTGATGCCCCACAAATAATAGTCACCACCATGCAAAATAAAGTCACCCAGGTGTCCTGGCACTTGGGATTTGTGCATATAGCTCCACTTATTTTTAGATGCTAATGAGCTGACAGCTTCAAGCTCCAGCTTCTTTACTAATGGGGGAATATTCTCCAGTACCCACTGAACAGAACCTAGATGGGTCCCAAAAGGTGATCCAGACACTTTGGAAAACAAAAAAATCTCTTGGCCATACCAGGATTAGATCCACAATTCTTTGGTTGTCCAACCTGTAACCTAGTCGCTATATTCATTATGCTAACAACACCCCAAGGTAACAGTAGATTGATTTATTATTCATATTCTTAGCAAATTAAATAAATTTGATGCTTGGGTCATTCCATGTCAAATCAACACACTTGGTAACTTCACTTACTCTGATATTAATAACATTTGTACCACACACTATAACTCAATAGAAATTGTGTGGGTCAACTTCCACAACCCAACTTAAATAACTTAGGGAGATACTGTCATTTAAAACCTTCAAAAACTTAAGGGATTTGCATCACAAATTGGTTCTCTCATCATATTCGATATACAACAGCTGAATGTTGGCTCCTTCAAGTGATATTTAAAATTACAAATAATAGGAATGATACAAAACAACAGTCCAAAAGTCACAACACTTAAATTTTGATCACAATAACTTTTAAATTCTGAACAACCTACACAGAAAGATTGATGGCAGAAGTCCACAAAACTTGTTCAAGGAGTTACACAGTTTATTACTTGGTTACAAGGCCAGTCATGCCATATGCAACAGGCATCAGTATTGTTACTAGGCAACTCAATAGTTGTCAGCCCACATGTCACATACTACTCGTATTTAAGGCAATTAACATCAAATGACAACCAGTGATGTCAGAGATGACCACCCTGTTCTGAAACAACTCTCATCCCTTCAACGGTTAGTTACTGGTGTATTGAGAGCATACAGAAGAAACAGGCGCGAGTGTAAACCAATACTTCACACAAAAGCCAAGTAAATAACAATACCTAAACACGTAAAACCTGCAGTAATGCAGGCTATAAATGCAATCCAACAAGGTAACACTACAAGCCAACAAAATATCACATAACAATCATTCATCAGTTTCAAGAGAATTCACGCTCGCCCAAAATACACCACATAACTAAATATTCAAGCAAATAAGAATTCAACTCAATTTTAAAAATTTTAACAATTTTAGGAATAATGGAAATATATAACCAACATCCATATATATATATATATATATTATATACACACACACACATGAAAAATATAAAATATACACTCTTCATTGCTACAATTTTGTAAAAGTACGTAAAAATTTGAGACGTCACTTGTCACTTATTTCAAAACATCTACACACATGATGATGGTCCTTGAGGACCGAATATATGACACACACTGAAGATATTATTACATGGTGGTTGTGTTTCATGGTAGGGTGGATTCCATTATCATTCTCTAAGTTCCCCTTAAAAGATGGCAGCAGAATTGCAGCACATGACAAGATGACACATATCACAACCTGCTGCTTTCCACAAACCATAGGGAGCAGCATTTTAGTGTTTTGTTTTCCCGTTTTAATACAAGATTTTTAACCATTTTAATACTGGGCTGTATCATTACGGACTTTTAAGTTTTGAATGCTGTAACCACCCGAACAGCAAGCAGCCATTTCATATACATTCACACTTTGTATTCTATCAAAAAAGAGACTCAGTGAAGAGACTTCCAGTTGCAATCCTTTTAATCCCTGACTAAAGTGCTAAGCAATGCTCAGTCAAAAACACTGCATGCCATGGAGTGACCGTTCTGCTAACATTCTCACACTTCTGCTACTACATCCCAAACACAAGTGAAGCAACTTTAATCTGGCTAATTTATTCTTGGGTTACATGACACATAGCACCATTCCCTGAAGATGATTCTTGCTTTTTCCCCTGCCTTTTAGCATTTATCAGTTTACTTACATTACAGTTTTCATGTTATATCCACGAACTGTCCTTTGTCACCAGTGTAAGAATTATTACATGACATGTTTTGCGTAATTAGTTTTTGCAATTCCGTAACATGCTCTAGATTGCCAGGTACAGTGCTATATAACTAATACAGACAGCACTGTTCACAGGATACAAAAACCAAATTCTTGTCCATTTTCTGATTCCCCTTCAATCTTATTTGTAAAACTATTTCAAGGTTATGTGTTATAACTATTTCTTCACATCCAAGCAGCTGTATATCCTCAGTATATGGATGTATGTGCAAAGATGTTTGGATGCATAAAGTAAGTGTAAACAATACCGTAATACATAAGAACAAATAGTTTTTAACAAGAACTGCATATTCATAATTTAATTTCTTAACCTGAATTTAGTTTCTAGGTGCACAGATAATACAGATTAATATTTTAACTAAATAATACTGTAATTTATTACACACAATTAACTACGATAACTTCCTACATCAAAATATAGTGTTAATCTCCCAGAAAATGGCTAATTATAGCCAAAATATATGCTATGTAATAATAAAAATTGTACAGTGGTCGTGTAGTGCAGTTAGCTGGAATAAATAAGTCCGCCTGCTCCAAAGTTTATTGTGCATCTTAAGTAGCAACCCATTACACATAGTCAAACCTTGGTTCACGAACAATTTGGTTTATGAACAAATTTTCCGAACACAAAGCGTCTCGGATGACATACTGTGTCTCAAGTTACAAACACGCAAGCAGTCAAAACGTAGACAAAAACAAATCACACTGGACAACTTTTTAGTGAGACAGAGGCCCAGTGGGTCTGAAGCAGAGTCGAGTGGTGCCAAGAGACAGAAAAAAGAAAAAGAATCCCCTTCCAA
>Ga0123355_10014150_pt1 | contig 12456 bp, 10 predicted proteins | sample TergutEmb28metaG_3_FD_89872 | JGI IMG/M metagenome (GOLD analysis project Ga0123355, IMG submission 89872) | Embiratermes neotenicus P1 segment gut microbial communities from Petit-Saut dam, French Guiana - Emb289 P1 | ecosystem: Host-associated > Arthropoda: Insects > Digestive system > Gut ...
ATGCTGCAACTTTTCTGCGGCAGTCTTTATTTCCTGCTCAATCAGCTGTTCGTAATACAACGCTTTGGGCGCTTCATCGCCAAAGCTAAACACTTCTCCCTTTACCCGCACATTGATGATACAACGCAGATGCCCTGCTTCCTCAACAAAACGCACGTTGCTTTTGTGCCGACGCACCACCATGGGCATGTTATCCTCGGTGGTGAGTATCGCCCCTTTGCAAGCCCTGTCCTCGGCCCATAACAGACCCCGCAGCTCTGCTCCATCGAGTTCCCCGGCCAACTGATAGTCTTTTATAGCCAGGGCTCCTGCCACTTGGATATTGTCATCTGCTTTTTGCACCAGCGGCAGCAGTGTATTGCCTGTCGCCCGCAGCTCGGCCATCATTTTCTCAAAATTCTTTTGGAAGGAGCGGCCGCCGCTTTTGGGTGCCAGCCGATAGAAATTAACGACATAATAACCCTGCTTCGCACCCTCGTGAGGGCTTGCCGCCAGGAGATCCGGCACATCCCCATTAGCGGCCAGTACGGTAATGGTCCGGTCAACCTCCGGGCGGTTTTCGATGGTGCCGATGGCTTCCCGGAATAGTTCCCGATCTTCCAGCAGCCCCCTGCCTAAAACCACTGTTTTGGCCTGCCCAAAGGATAATTTGCGGCTGCATCGGGCATCCAGCGCATAAATCGCTTCTATCAGTGTACGCCCTTGTGTAGAGGAATCACTTTCCCCATCTTCCTCATCTCCGGCCGATTCCTCATCCGGGCGGGCTATAGCTGCTGAAAATTGAAACCGTGCTTCGCCTTCGTTATCATCATCTTCGTCAGCCGCATCCACACCAAAAGCCACGGCAAAGGCACGATCCTCAATTTCTATCCTATCCCAGCAGCCTGTCAATGTCAGTACGATTATGACTAAGCAAATCCCTTTTTTCATCTCGCTTTACCTCGTATCTTCTTCGCTGTCAGCAAAATAATCGGAATCCCTACCCAAAATCCCAATCCAAATGTTAAAAATATCCGGTTCAGCAACCAGTATACATGTGCCTGGCTAAAAGGCAGCGAAGCCACTATGCAAACAATCACAGCGCAAGCCGCCACCCACCAGCCATGCTTTCCCTTACCCACCTGATCCCGCCCCAGTGCCGCCCCGTAAAACAACGATGCCGCCGCAAAGGCAAACACCGACAGCATCCAAAAGCTTAAAACAAGCGCCTCCTGCCGGGCAATGAGTGACCCGGGGATGCTGATCATGTCCATCATCTTGAGAATTGGCCATTGCTGTGCCTGCACATTATACGGGCCAAACTTGGCGATGGTTGCTGCGGTCATGACCGCCATCAGTATCCCCGCAAAACCCATGGCATGGACAGCCGCTTTACGGCCTTCCTGCGGCTTATTCAGATACGGAAAAGCCAGAAAAATAAACTCCAGCCCTGTGAAGATAAAGCCCAGGCTGAGCACTCCGCTCAACAGATCATCGGTTGGTGTCACCAAAGCCGGCATCAGGTTAGTAAAATCGATGCTGAACACCGCCACCACGCCCAGCACCACCAGTGGCACCGCAATAATCACAATCAAGATTTCTGCCAGACGTGCCCGGGTTTCTATCCCCTTGGCGGCGGCATAGGCGGCCACCCCCAGCACGACAAGATACACCGCCAAAGCAGGCGTACGCACAAGCAGCAGTGCCCGCACAATTTCCCCAAACAAGCGCAATTCCAAACCGGCGCAAAACAATATTTTTGCCCATAGCATAAAACACACCGCCGCCGCCACAGGCGCACTAAGCAGCCGCCGGGTATACGAAGCAAAGCGCTCGCTGCCAAAGGATCGGGCGGTTCCGGCTATCAAGGCCGCAAAAATCAGCCCCGGTATCACCAGCAGCAGCGCCACCAGCCAGCCATCCTGCCCGGCATAGCGTGCCGCCAGCCGTGGCATGACAACAAAGCCCGTGCCAAAGGCCTCCAGCACAAATAATATTTGAAATTGTCGCAATGTAATGCGCTCGTTAGACGACAGCATGGCTGGCTCCTTTTATAATGGATTTGTTGTATCTTACTGTAGGGGCGAACTGTGTTCGCCCCTGGTAGAATCGGATGCATTCGGGCGAACACAGTTCGCCCCTACTTACTACCCAACTGGTTGCTAATACCAACCGTTTGACTACTTCATCCGCATATCATCCTTGGGATTGGCGTAAAACGGCCGCTTCTTCATCACAAACAATGGCAAGCGGAAGAAGCTGTCCTTGGTATCACTATAGTTATTCATTTCTGCGGAAGCATACGGAAACAGATACGGTATGCCAAAACTCTTAAGGCTGGCCATGTGAATGAGAATGATAAGCAGCCCTGCCCAAAAGCCCAGCAGCCCAAAGGCAGCGGACAGCAGCAGCACCAGATACTTGGCCAGCCGGAACCCGGCCACCAACGACACATGCGGGATGGCAAAGTTAGACACCCCGGCCAAAGCCACCACAATGACCACAATCGGGCTGACCAGCCCGGCCTCTACCGCCGCCTGGCCAATGATTAAACCGCCCACAATACCCAAAGCCCCGCCAGCCGCCCGTGGCAGCCGGATGCCCGCCTCCCGCAGCAGCTCGAAGGCAATATCCATGATGAGAATCTCAATCACTGCCGGAAATGGCACCGGCTGGCGTGCCGACGCCATCTTGAGTGTCAGCAGCAGCGGGATCATCGAGGGATGATACACCGCCGCTGCCAGATAAAAACCCGGCAAAGCCACGGCAAAAAAGGCCGCAACATATCGGATCACCCGCACAAAAGACATAATCTGCCAGCGGTCATAGTAATCTTCCGAGGCCTGAAACATGGAGTTAAGCGTCACCGGCACAATCAACACAAACGGCGAGTTATCCACAATAATGACAATACGGCCTTCCAAAATAGAAGCCGCCGCCTTATCCGGCCGCTCGGTCATCTGCACCTGCGGGAATACCGATTTCCAGTTATCCTCAATAAACTGCTCCACATATCCGCTGTCCAAAATGGCATCGGTATCTATCCGCTCCAGCCGCTTTTCTACCTCTTCCAAGATATCCGGCCGTACTAAATCTGCCAAATACATGAGCGCAATATCCGTCTCGCTGCGAAGCCCCAGCCGGGATTGCTTCACCTTCAGCTTGGGGTCTCTTATGCGGCGGCGCACCAATGCGGTATTGAAGCGGATAACCTCATTAAACGCTTCCCGTGAGCCGTGCACCACAACCTCAGTATCTGCGGACTGTATCCCACGGTTGGGGAAGGCACGAGAGGCCACCACAATCGCCTTATCAAAGCCGTCTATAAAAAAGACAGACTCTCCGGCCATGATGAAGTACATCAGCAGTTTTACATCGTCAACTTCGTTAAAATCGGCCGTATCTATACCAAAATCCCGGAAAAGCTCAAAGGCATTTTCGTATTCCGGCCGGGGTGACCGCTGTGCACCAAAGCGCAGCAAAGGGGCAATAACCGTTAGCTCTACCCCTTGACGGTCTGTCATTGCATCTATGTAGGCCATGTAAACCCACACCGGATTCTCCTGCCCTACCGGAAATTTCCGCTTTACAAAGTCGGTACAGTCTGTGAAGGTTTCCTCCAATGAGCGGATGTTGTCTTCCAGATTTTTGCTGATACTGGTCATGAGGTCACCTCCTTTTGATGGGTTTATTGTTTGATAAAATCGGAAAATTATGCAAAACAAAAACCCGCAACTCAAATTTATCCTGAGTTGCGGGTTTTCTTAATTTTATGGCTTTTATTACACTTTTAACCTCTACGGATCACAACTTCTGCACCTTTCAACCCATAGCCTTCTACTCGTACAACAATGTTATCTGCATCTTTCGCCACCGGCGCACCCACATATGCCAGTAACCGTCCTTTATACGCACGCCTTGCGGTTGTGGTATATGGCGTATTATCCGTCAAATCGCCGCTTTCCAGCCCAAGCAGCTCGCCGCCTTCTACCGTAACATTCAAAAGGTCAAAAGCCTCTGCCACCGGATTGCCGTCCGCATCTACCAACTGAAAAGCAACATGCGTCATATCCTGCCCGTCAAAGGCAAGGGTATCGTCCCATAGCTCGGCTTTAACCGCAACGGCGGCACCGGTACTCACCAATACACTTTCCACAATCTGGCCTTTCAGGCTGCCTATCGCCTTCAGCTCACCTTTTTCGTGAGCCATCGGCCATACCAGCGGCATTCCCCTGTCCTCCGGCTTTCTTTTGCCTAAGGAGCGGCCGTTTAACACCAGCTCCACTTCATCGCAGTTGGTGTAGCACACGACATCCACTTGCGCCCCGGGGAGAAAGTTCCAGCTCAGTTTATCATCCCAGCGCTTACGCCATTCCGGAGTGTCTTCTGGTGTCGGATAGGCCGCCATCAGTTGAAGCACCGGCTCGTCCAGCCACAGGCTTTTGCGGTGATAGTAGCGAGGCTTTTCAAATCCGGCGATATCCAGTGTCCCAGCCTGGGAACCATGGCTGGGCCATCCCTGCGTCTCGCCCAAAAAGTCAATGCCCGTCCATAAAAATTGCCCGGCAATATAATCATTATCCGTTACCGCATGCCATGCTTCCAGATGATGCCCGTTTTCCGTTCCCAAAATAACGTGGCCGGGATATTTTTTATGATCATCTTCATACCACTGCTCTTTATAATTGTATCCCACCACATCCAGCACAGCCGACAATTCCGTTACATTAGATAGCTCCGGAAAAGCCAGCGCAGCCGTTACCGGCCGGGTAACATCATGCTTTTTGACAACCGCCATCAGGTTTTGTGCGATGGTCACCAGACGCTCCGCATTGGGCCTGCCTGCGTCATAAAGCCGCTCGGCAGCGGGCTTGTTGGCGTCATTGTTTCCGGTCATGGTATCAAACAATGGATGGCAGTATGGGTCGTTGGGATAGTCAATTTCGTTGCCAATACTCCACAGGATAATGCTGGGGTGGTTTCTGCCCCGCAGCACCAGTGCCGCCATATCTATTTCTCCCCATGTGGGGAAATCTTCATAATATCCGTAATGGGCCGGCGGGTACACATTATGCCCTGTCGTCCACTTGTTTTTTACCCCTTCCCACTCATCAAAAGCTTCGTCAATGACAAAAAAGCCCATCCGGTCGCATAAATCATACAATGCATTCATATGCGGATTATGCGCCATGCGGATGGCGTTACAGCCCATGGATTTGAGTGTAGTCAGGCGGCGTTCCCATACTTTGGGGCGCACCGCAGCACCCAGGCAGCCTGCATCGTGATGCACACAAACGCCTTTTAACGTGTAGTTAACCTCATTTAAGAAGAAGCCTTTATCCGCATCAAAACGGATATCCCGCAGCCCCGTCGTGGTTTCCACCTTATCCGTAACTTTGCCGCCTTGCAAAATTTCCGTAACCAGCGTATATAAAACCGGATTTTCCGGCGACCACAAATGTGGATTGCTCACCACAAGAGACTGTGTCATTTTATCAACACCAGAGGCCAGCGATAGCTTCTGAGCCGCTTCCGCCACCATTGCCCCTTCCCAGAGAAGGGTTTGCCGGACTTCAACATCAGCGGCATTTTTTGTGCGGTTGCGCAGCGTGGTCTCGACATTCATTTCGCCTTTGGCCGCACTGACGGTATAGGCAAAAACGCCATATGTATCAATGCAAACCGGCGCCTTGACCGTAACATTCACACCTCGGTAAATGCCAGAGCCCGTAAACCAACGGGAATCCCCCACATGCGGATGATCCACCCGCACCACCACAATATTCTCACTGCCATCCCGGCGGACACAATGGGAAATATCATAAACAAACTCGCTGTAGCCCGAAGGCCGCTTGCCCAGATAATAGCCGTTGCACCACACCTGGCTATTGTTGTACACGCCTTCAAAACAGATGGTGACAATACTGCCTTCATCATGGGATGGCAAATTAAAACGCTTGCGATACCAGCCCACACCACCGGGCAGATACCCGGTGCCGCTGGAGTGTGCCGTACTAAACGGCTCCTTTACAGACCAGTCATGGGGCAGTGTCACAGGCTGCCAATCCCCATCCTCCCACCGATTTTGCCACGCCTCCGGGACATCTCCCCGGTAAAAACGCCAATCAAGATTTAACGACTGTGTATGACGCAAAGACATAAATTTTCCTCCTTATTAAAATACACCAGGTGCAATGATTACATGGCCGCATTCTATACAGTGGGTATTTTTTTGTCAATGGTATTTGGGTTGGCTATTGAGCCTATCTTTTTCATCGCATCTGAGAATGAGTTGCCGGGGCTGTTGGGATAGGCAACGTTAGCCCTTGTTTGAAGGTAATGTCAACTACTTAAGGGGTGGCTGTCATAAATTTTGCGGTGCGGCATGGAAGCCGCACCCTACAAATGCATCATTCAGTGTAGGGTCGGGGTTCCATCCCCGGCCATCCAAAACCTCCTTTCACCAAAAAACCAAAACCGAAGCAAACCCAACTGGTCGAAAATATCGACCAGTTGAGCTCTTAATTCATTCGTTTTTTTGTCCGCCTAACCCAGAAGGGCACAGGCACAAACATCTACACCTCAGGTCGATGCTCCATATGAGCCAGCACAATTAAAACGTTATCACTTTCCTCTGTTAAATATTGATGCCCAGGCTGCTTTGCGTCTAATAATCCATCTATTAAACCTATAACAGTGATTAATTCTTCTATATCTTGAAACCAAGTAAAGCTAATCATATCCTCTTTATTGTTTTCAATAGAGATTTTTTGATATCTCTCATGTTGTACCAATACCAACTTTAACGACTTGAATCCCGTAATTTCAACATTGTCCATGCGATCAATTTCAAATTCCTGCGATCTTCCTTCAACCAAATGAGAAATGCAATCTTTAAAATATTCAAGCCATTCTCTATTCTGAACATCTATCCTTACCGTAGAACCATAAGCCCCCTGATAGAATTTAATCACTGTCTTTAAGTTTCTACCCATTTCACACCACTACCCAAGCAAATATTTCATGGAAATCATTAAAGCATTTCATACAAATCCAATGGTATCTGTCTTCTGTACAATAGGCTTCTCCTGTTTCTATCGAAAATTTTACAGAACAAAACTCACAGTGGTCGTGATCCCATCCTTCACGATAATGCTGATAAGGTATGTGCAAAAGGCTTTTTCCGTATAGATACTCCATTTGATTCATCAAACGCCAATCATTTTTTTCCAACATAAAGTAATTTCTCCTAACTATTTGGGTACAATCCACCCGTCTGGAAAAACTCGAAAACGCCTTCCGCTTGGATCTGTATAGTCCCAATGGGGGCCAATGGGTGGGGCATGGTTTAAGTCAGGATTCCATTTTTCTTTAGTAAATGGATGATACCAATTTCCCATACCAGAACCGGGAGGCCCGTTTCCACGCCACTCAAACCCAAATCCAGGAGGTCTAGTAGGATCATTTCCCGGATAGTTAATCTCCGGCGGCGGCACCCTCCACACATCATCCGGCGCCTGTCCGGGTGGCCCATGAAGCCACCGGTTACCCAAAGCATGCCCCAACCGTGCCATCACTAAATTGACAAGCATATCTTGCTGTGCTGCAACGTTATCCCGGTGCGATTGATCTGCCGATCCAAGTGATGTACCTGCTCTGTCTAAGCGATACGCTAAATCCGCCAAACCAGTATGCGCCCAATTCAAATCCGCAAGTATACTTTGCGCTTGTCTGGCATCGAACGTATTAAAGATGAACACAGCAAATATTGCATTCATTTCGCTTCCAAAACCATTCGTAAGATTCTCTATTGCACGTCTGTCTGCATCACTCAAGTTAAGGAAAGCGGCTATATCTGCCTCTGTAAGGCCAAGATCAGGCCGGCTTAGGCGGTGCATATATTTGTTTACGGCCGATCCGCCGTACATATTACATGCAATAGTACGAAAGTATGCTGGATGATTTCTATTGTCCAAGCTTGTGATACTTGTAAAACCAGCTTGTAATAAAATCGTCGCAACCCTTGAGGTAGGCCCGCCATAGGTTATTGTTGTGGTTGTTCCGTCTCTGTAACTGTAAACCTGAACCCTGTTCCTGCCTACACTATGTGCTTCTGGATCAAATATCCGAAGCATACGAACAACGGACTCTCCGCATGTAGTATCAACACGTACAGATTGGCCATTGATTGTTATGTTAGCTTCTTGCAACCCATCCGGATCAATAAAGTTAACGGGATTATTACCAACATAAATATACCAGTTATCGCCATCCTTAATCGGATCAACCGCTGTAAACCGCCTCGTAGTCGCATCATACCATCTGTTTTATGCATAATACAACCCTAATACTCTATCCTTGGTATAGCTAGTAAACCTGATAGAATCCTGAACCCCAGCCATATTCATGTCATGACTATCCGGCGTAATTCAAGCGAACCCAACCGGTCGCATTTTGCGACCAGTTGAGCTCTTAATTCATTCATTTTTTATCCGCCTAAATCCATAAGGGCACATTAAAGGGAAGTTCTCATTAATCCCGCTTTCCACACCCAAATATCTATTAGTTGTGAGTTTTCATCAAATCCCCAAAAAACATCGATAACAATAATTTCCATCAGTATACTTCTATAATGCCCTTTACGTACTGTTATAGATTTTTCGCCAACAGTTCTTGGGCGTTCATTAGGAGCCTGCTTATAGAACCCGAAATCATAGCTAACACGTCTAATTTCCCATTGGTCATTGTCCTCAATTATATTGAGGACATCTTCCATACTCATACCAATAGGCGTGATTTCAAGTATATCAGCTCTTATTTGTTCTGATGACCTTCGTAATGGATTTGATAGTATTATAGCCACCAGCCCAATGATAAGCATAATTGCAATTATCGTAAAAATCCAAATCACTTTTTTTACCATCTCCCGTTTCTTATGCTCGATCATAATTCCACCTCAAATCTCCAGACCCCCAAAAATATGTTTGTGGAAGTGGGCTATCCCAGCCTGGAAGTCTGCTTTCTGGAGAGGGGGCACCTATCCCCGATGCAATCAATATTCCATGAACATAAGAATTTGAGTTGTAATTATGCGGTGCATTAACGTTAAATCTAAAACGAGGGTAATTTACTCGATATGCATTATGGGTGTAGTATGTGCGCTGATTGGCAAATAACGTTTGAATTGTTCCTACATCATTGACGCCAAGATTTATTAATTCAACCATGATAGTCATACCTCTATCCTTTTTTCACCGCACCTCATTAAAAAGTTTTTACCAGATGACAGCTACCCAATATCCATATCCCTCCAAATGCCTATATCAATCAAATTCGAATCTTCATCAAAAGCGTAAAATACGGTAATATGGGTGCGAACAATGTTAACTGGCAAAAAACCGAGATTAATCAGATGACGGCTACCTACATCAAAACTGCCCAACCAAACCCTTGCTGACTGTGTGCCGATTTCAACTCGTTCACCACCACTAGGGCCACCTCTTGCCTGGCCACGATTATTCAAAAAGAAACCTGCGCTCGTACGAGTCCACCTAAGCGCCCACTCACGCTCTTCAATAACATTCAAAACATCTTCTTTACTTGTGCCTACAGGTGTGATTCTTAACAAATCACGCCTTATAGCTGAGTCCGGCCTTGAAAGTGATATTGCCCCTGTCATCAACAATGGACTTGTAAGCGGCATCACAAAATATAGAATTATTGGTGTAGCGAATGTCAAAACCACACATAACCAAGCCATCAAAACAAATTTAGTAGATTCCATAAATATCTCCTCCATTATATATTTGGCACTACGGTAAAGGCACGTCTCGGATTCGCTCTGTTTTTTTGTCCACCTAATCCATAAAGGGCACAATCATTGCAACCACGATAATTTGAATTATATTTTGTCACTCTATAGCGGTGTATTTAATCACCTATTCTATTTCAAAAAAAATATAAATCAAAATGTATTTCTGCATTTAGCCTAGATGCAAAATTTACACATTTTTGAGTTAAAATCATTTCTGGCCTATTATCATCTTCGGCACGAACAACGATTATGAACGTAGACTCAAGGTTATACTTAGTTATCAGATTTTTTATAATTTTTTCTTTACTGCATAAGCTACTTATTAGTTTCTCGAAGGGAATTGATACAGAAGTCTCTTTTTGATATTCCGTCGACAAACACCATGTATCTTTTGCATATTTTTTTATCTTTACACATTCTTTATTCTGTACAATTGCTGAGTTTATACCGATTTGTGAAAACAAATCATTCAAATCTACGCTTGTACCACTTAAACAAAAATCAACCATTATTTGTGTAGGTATTGTATCCACTAAAGAACCTCCATTATGTTTTGTGGAAACAAGCACAAGACTAAATGCGCCTGTTTCCACTTTTAATAACTAATTACCTAAATAACCCAGTTGCTATTTGTGCTCTGTTTTGTATTCCCTCTAAAAATATTTCCCCTGTATTAGTATCAACCTTAATATTAAAACGAGAAACTTCATTTCTGCCAACAAAAGCCTCTTTAAAGTCATGTGCATCCCTATATCCATGACTTCTAACTATTCTATCAGCTTCTCTTGTCGATAAATTTTTCAAACTGGCTCTATTTTGAAGATTCGGATTATTTGGAGCACGCCCCCCTGTTCGTAGTGCAAAGTAAATAACTAGTGCCTGAACTTGTGAGTCAAACTGTGTTCTTTGCGCTTGCTCAAGCTCTTGAATCGAAAATCCTTGTTGATTTAAGCTATATGACCTTCCTACTGCTGTTGCACTATGCCCCGGCCAGTTTAAATCTTGAAGGATGCGTTCGCCTTCTGCCCTTCCAAAAGTTTCGAAAATGAAGAAGATGTACATTGCTTCATTGGTGCCTTTGAGCGTACCGAAATTCGACATTGTCTGTATATCAGCATCTGTCAAACCCTCAATGAAACGTTCTATATCTGCATCTGTAAGCCCAAGATGATGCTGATACTTATTGTCAGCACGTGCAACCATCCCACATTCAATGATATTGAAAAACGCTGCGGCACCTCTAGTCCTAGCCCCCGTAGTATTAATAAATCCGGCTTGTTCTAAAATCCTCGCAACTGTTGTATTGCTGCCAAATGATACCTGCGTAGGGCTTCTGTCTCTATAATTGTAAACTTGAATCTGGTTTGTTGAGCCCACCCTACGTGCAGATGAATCAAATGTATTAAGCATCCGAACAACATCTGGCGCTCTATCAGTATAAACAATCATCCTTCGGCCGTTGATTGTTATATCAACTCTCTCCAGCCCATCAGGATCAATCCAGTTAACCGGATTATTACCAACATAAATATACCAGTTATCCCCATCCTTTATCGGGTCAACCGCTGTAAATCTCCTAGTAGTCGCATCATACCACCTGTTTTGTGCATAATACAACCCAAGCACTCTATCTTTGGTATAGCTCGTAAACCTTATACTATCCTGCACCCCCGCCATATTCATATCATGGCTATCCGGAGAGGTCACCACACCCCACTCATCATACCCAGTCCATGCGATATACTGCCCATTAGGCAACTGCATCTGGCTTGTGCTGTTCCGGAAATCCAAACGATAATACAACACCTGATAAGTCGGCACCACTGCGATATCCGCAGCAACATTACCATGCGGATCAATCGCCCCGCCAACTGCTGGCACCCCACTAATAATATCGCTGCTCTTAGCCGTATGCTGAGAAATCCGCTGCAAAGGCGTTCCATAAACAAAAACCGTCTCCCAACCCCCAGCTTCAATCACCATCAAATCCTGATTAAAGCCCATCACATAATCAATCACAAACTCCTGTCGTACAACACCACTATTCCGATTAAGCCCAAAATTATCCTTAAATATCCGTTGATGAATGTAGGGAACGCCGCCCTCGGCGTTCCGCAATGTTTCAATATCCCGCAAGGCCTCAACATCCCATTCATACCCATCCAGCGCATCCAGCCAAACCCCAGCCGGCAGCCCGGCCAACGCCTGCCGATTCACATCTATATACCGGCTGCCTGGGCTGTTCGGCTCATCATTCAAGTACCCATTCACATCCCAGCCATGGCCGCCCTCGTGCCCCGGTAGCAAATGCTGAACATTGGCCACACGCAAGTTAAGTGCATTATATTCATATGCGCTGGTTTCTCCCAGCTCATTCGTACCCCTTATCATCCTACCCAAGGCATCAAATTCGAAGGTGCGGACAGGTGTTCCATTGCGGCTTTCACTTATCAGATTGCCCCTGCGGTCGTATGTATAGGTATATTGTCCAGTGGGGGTGGTTCTCGACACCAGCTGGTTCATCGCATTATATGTAAACGTAGTTATATTTCCAGCCCGGTTCTCCCGTATCAGGTTCCCCATGCTGTCATAATCATACTCCACCCGCCCCATCAGCGTGTCCGTGGTCAGGTACAACCGACCATTCGCATCATAACGAAGCA
>Ga0123355_10014151_pt1 | contig 12455 bp, 9 predicted proteins | sample TergutEmb28metaG_3_FD_89872 | JGI IMG/M metagenome (GOLD analysis project Ga0123355, IMG submission 89872) | Embiratermes neotenicus P1 segment gut microbial communities from Petit-Saut dam, French Guiana - Emb289 P1 | ecosystem: Host-associated > Arthropoda: Insects > Digestive system > Gut ...
GCGGCACAGCGCGACGAGGCGCTCTAGTAGCCCAAGTTGGCGATCAAGGTCCGGCCGGATAGTGAGCCAGCCCCGACGATACTCCTCCGGCTCGTATGGAATGGATGACCGGACCGCCTCGATTGCAGGAGCCTCGGCCTCCCCGGTCGCGCCTTCGGGGTGGGTTTGCTCAGGAGCTTGCGCGGCGGTGGTCACCCTCGCCGCCTCTGCGCGTCGGCGCTCCCCCTCGATCACGTCCCGCCAAAACCGATACTGGAAGGCGGTCAGGTAGCGCCACCAGTAGCGTGCGGCGCTCTCCTCGCTGATTTCAGGTGGGAGAAAGCTGTTGATGTTGGCGTTGGTCCAGGGAGGGCGGCCAAAGAAGTCGACATCTAGAAGCAGGAAGACCTGCTTGAGCTTGACCGCGCGCGCCGCCTTGTCCCGGACAATGTATTTGAGGAGTGGCACATAGTCCGAAACCATACCATAGGAGATGGACGCGCTGAAGAAGTGGGACAGCCCCATCCCTTTTGCCAGCAGTTTCGGATCGAGCACGTTGCCGCGGGAAGACGAAAACAACAGGCCATCCACGCGATCGGCCTCCCGCTGATATTGGCGGAGCCTAAGAACGCGCTCGTTGGTATTGACACTGTGGGAGTAGAGCCCGAGGCCGAAGACCTGCTCGGGATCGAGCACCACATTCGCCGCAGCGGTCGAAAGGAAGAGAAAGGCTGTTCCGGCGAGCAGAGATATCGAAAAGGCTCGTGATGTCATCGATTGCCCGTCAGAACTGGTAGTAGAGGAATTCGCTGAAGCTGCCCAGATTGGCAAAGGCAACCGCGAACAGGGCCAGCACTACGACAGCCCAAGTCGGCGAGGGTGACCACCGCAGTGCGTTCCAGGATCGCCGCCAGTTCGACCGCGGTTCTCCTTCGCGGTAGTCGACCAGTTCCATCGTGTCGGGAATTCCGATCGCGATGGCGAAGGCGGCGATGGTCGCCAGGCTGCCGACCACCGACCAGTAGGAGCCAAACCAGTGGCGGGCGAAAGCTTCGGTGATGTAGCCCTTCTCCATCAGCCAGAAGTCGAACCCGACCATGACGGGTGGGCCTTCTGGAGCGTGGCCAATGCCAGCCATGGCCTGAAGAAGCCGCACCGCTGCGCCAATGTCACTCGCCCTGAACATCGCCATGCCCACCGCGAAAGCGGTGAAGGTCAGAAACCAGCCCAAGAACCGGCCCGCCGCCGAACTTTCGCGCTCGCCACAGAGCCAGCGCCAGAGATGGTTGAGGGTGAGCAAAGTGCCATGGAAGACGCCCCAACAGATGAATGTCCAGTTGGCCCCGTGCCAGAAGCCGCCGATCACCATGGTAACCATCAGGTTAACCGACCGCCTGACCGGCCCGCGGCTATTGCCGCCGAGCGGCACATAGACGAAGTCGCGCAAGAAGCGGGATAGCGAGATGTGCCAGCGCCGCCAAAGGTCGATAATGCTGGCCGAACGGAACGGGGCGGCAAAGTTGATCGGCAGGCGGAAATTGAAGAGAAGGCCCAGGCCAACGGCCATGTCCGAATAGCCTGAAAAGTCGAAATAGAGCTGCAGCGAATAGGCAATCGAGCCGCCCCAGGCGGCAGCAGCCGAGACCGGCGAGCCGGAGGACGCTGCATCGAATACCGGGGCGACGAACATCGCGAGTTTATCCGCGATCAGCACCTTCTTGGCGATCCCAAGGCAGAAGATGGTCAGTCCCCGCGCGATGTTGTCCCAGTCTGGCCGGTAGCGCTCCTTGTCGGCGAGCTGAGGCCCCAGTTCGCTCCAGCGGACGATGGGACCGGCGATCAGATGAGGAAAGAACGAAACGAACATCGTGTAAGTCGGTAGCGGCATTGCCGGCAGACGGCGATAGCATTCGACGAGAAACGCTATCTGGACGAAGGTCGTGAACGACAGTGCCAGCGGCACGTTGGGAGAGCCCGGGCTCCACTGCTCAAAGATTGAAAGAAAAAAGTCCGAATATTTGAAGTACCCCAGCACAACAAGATTGGCGGCGATGCCAAGGATCAGCAGCGAGCGCGCACGGTCCCGCTCGGCCCTCGTGATCAGGCCGGCCAGCAGAAAGTTAAAGGCAATAGACAGAATGGGTAGCGGCAGAAAGGACGGCTTCCACCACGCGTAGAAAACAAGCGACGACAGGGTCGTCGCCGTCGCGGCTGCCCGAATGCCCTGTCCGGCGGCCAGGAAATGGACCGTCAACGCGATGGGCAGAAAAACGAAAATGAATTCAAGCGAATTGAAGAGCATCGCGCCACTTTTGTTCTAAATTCCGGCGTTTTCCGGGTAGGAATAGGCAACACGCAGAATGCAGGATTGTGAAGTCGTTTACCAAGGCTGTGGTTATAGGGCTAAAGCTGTGTTTCGGGGAACTTTAGCACGGCATCAGGCCTTGCCTCTCACACCGAACCGCCAGCGAAGCAGAGCCGCAAGATTTGCGGACGACCTTTAACGGTTGCATTGCCGGAACGGCAAAAGAAAGCCGGGATGCAGCGTCTTGCTTTATAGCCGCCGAACATGACGCGCACCGCCTTATGCCGGTCACACTGCTTCCAGAACGGCGTACAAACATGCGTTGTTTGCCTCAATTGGTGGTCGGTCGCTTCAAATTTTTTTAAAGCCCCCAACAGAAAATTCGAGACGTCCGCGAAGGCGTGATGCTGCAACCACAAGGCCCCGTAGGGCGTGAGATGATGTTGATCCTTATAAAAAAAGTCTGGCCGCCGTCGCTCAACGCGCACAAATCTCCATTGCAAAGGTACGACCATGCATCAAAGAAAAACACCTTTGTTGGATGGTTGGCTTCGATCTCTCTGAGGACTTCTCGCGTGAAGGCGTGAATCTCGGGATCAATGATGACATTCATTTTAGAGCAATCATAGCGACCCAGGAACGCAGGGCGATCAAAGCAGACGGAAGGAGGGTTTGCGACCGAGGGACCATTGCCCCTCGAGATGACTTTCCGATCATTCCTCAAAAGCAAATCGACAGTTTCCCTGATTTTCTCAGACCAAACGATCCGCGCCTCGGCACGGTTCAGCTCGCGCTGTCCGACATCCAATGTATACGGTCTGCCAAACACCTGCCATGCCAAGCTCACAGAGACCCGCGAGTATGACGACCCGCGGGTTGTCCTGCGCTATTCGTGAAAGCCACTCTTCCGCAGATGTGCTGCAGCAAAAATTCCGTGGGTGATATCTTGGTGATCAGCCGGGCGGCCGGTGATCCTGGCTCCACGTTTGAAAGTTCATTTAGATGGGGCTTTAGCGGAAATGATGTAGTTCAATGACAGATGGCCTATCTCGGGGCGCTCGATGTTGAGAGGCCAGCAGTATCCGACCGACGGGTTAAATGGGGCCGCGCGGACATCGGTAAAACCTGCGTTTTTAAGCAGAGAAAACAGGTGCTCTTTCGACCAGACCCGCATTTCGAGAACCGTGCCAGGACCTCCGTGAAAAATCAGGCCTCGGTAAACGCGGGTTCTCCAGCCAATTTTTGCGCGCAACTCCCATACACCTTCAACCTCTTGAAGTGTGAACTTGCGCATTCCTGGGAAGTGTTCCAATGTTTCTGGGGCCGAGGTGTACGGCGTCGAGAAGATCAAAGAACCACCGGGTCGCAGCATTCTCCGCAAATTCTTGAATCCACGTTCGAGCGGTGCAAGAACATGCTCAAAAACCTCGCTGCAAATAACGTAGTCGAGATTGCGATAGATCGATGGCTCATCCTTCATTACGTCATACCGAGGCTCTGTGTGAAAAAATGTGTTGGTGTGGGAGAACTTCTCGTCGAGAAGCGCAACGAGCACGGGCCAATCGCTCATCCCGAGACCATGTAAATTTTTAGCATTTATTGCGTCAATCAGAAGTACGGGCCGACCAAACAGGCTCTCACAAAGCGCCAACGCCAATCCGCGAAATCGCGGCGTTGACCCGCAATAGTGGCAGTCGGGTAATTCTCGGTGAAACCGGTTCGTTTCGTTTTCGCTGGTGCTACCGCAAATATTGCAAGTGAATCTTATTCGTTCATGCATTTGTTGTAGTTCTCCGGTGCTTTGCATCCTAGGCAGCCACAAACATGCGCTCAAGAATAGACTGATGGATATTCTTGAGCGTTTCCGCCGTTATAGTAATGCGTGGCGGCTCCGGCATCACTCCTGCTTGCGTGGCTTTCGGTGGGCGTGAAGGTATTGTTGACGGTGGTAGCTGACGTAGAGTGCGCACTACGATGATCTCGACCACTTGCTACGATCGATCGCGGCCGCGCGCTACGGTCGATTGCGGCGTTCGGTCCGGTGTAGCGGGTCAGGATCAATTTCCGACCGTCAGTGGTTGGGAAGTGGACGTCGAGCATCTGGATGCTAGCAAGCTTGTCGAGCACGGCCCTCGGCGTGAGACCGGGCGCCAGCGGCCTGAGCTTGGCGCGCAGCGTGACGTGTAGGCAATACGCCAGGAAAGCAACGAAGACATGGGCTTCGATGTGATGCTCAAGTTGATGATAAATCGGTCGGAGCTGCAGATCGAAAAATTGCCATCCGGCGGTGCGAGTGGGGAAAGTTGGGTTAGTCTACTTCAGCAAACCATCAAACTGATAATAGCAGTGCCGCGTAAACTGGGGCCCCACCCGCGAGAGTCCCTTTCGCTTTGGTTAGCAGGCAGTCGAAGCCCTTCAGCGCGGTAGGGGCGAAGGCTCCTCTCCAAAGACCCGCGTTCTGACCTTACTGGCAAAACTGGCATCGGCATAGCTAAGTGCGCTCCGTCTAGCTGCCGCCGCTATCTGTCGCGCTTCCGATCCGTTGGGTTCTCGAAGCGCGGGGCGCGTTAGCACACAAAGTTCGTCGATTGAACGGAACTGATAACCGGTGATGCCATGCTCAACCAGATCATTTGGTCCGCCCGCCGCATACACGATTGGCACGCAGCCTGCAGACATCGCCTCTACGACCGCGATGCCAAAATGCTCGGCCTTCTCGGGCTCGTGTTCTACATCTACGCCTAGGCCCGTGGCATGCCAATAAATGCGGCATTCCTCATACAGAGATGCCAACTTCTCAATACTGCAGTTAACGTGGAAAAAAACCGGCAACCCCTTGGCAGCGTTGACCAGCGAGTCGAAGTAGGCACGGTGCTCCGGCTCGGGATGAAGCGAGCCAGCCAGATGCAACTCGACGTCAGAGAGGCCCTCAGCAACGAGGCGTGCGAAAGCATCAATCATTAGGTCTTGGCGTTTGCAATGCCAACCGGTGAAGAAGCGTCCCACATTCATGATCTTCGCTTTCTTCTGGTCGCGGTAGGGCTGCATCTTAACAGGGGGAGCCAGAATCTCGACCGTCTTGTCTACGAGCCCATGCTGCCGCATTTGCTCGCGAACGTTGCGTTTGACGAAGGGCGAGTAGACCCAGACCTGCTCATATTGACGCCAAAAAGGATGACGCCGCGAGGTCTCGGTTTCCCGCATTGGGAACGGAAACTGACAAAGGTAGATATTGCGCGCGCCAAGACCGGAAATGGACGGAAGCAACTCGTTGCCGAGAACAAAGGCGAGATCGAATTCCATCTTGCGACCCTCTCCGTAGCTTGTGAGCAACAAGCGCGACAGGTCGATCCCAAGTTCACGGCCAAGTGTGAGAATTCGGACTTGGCTGACGGGCTCCGGCGTCACAAGTGTAACGCGTGCCCGGCTCGCCAGCGCTGCTGCTATGGAAAGAAGGTGCCGTTCGCCGCCGCCGGGTGTGAGGTCGTAGGGGGTGTACAGGGCGACACGCTGAGAACGGACGCCATCATCGTTGGCAGCGGACACGTCGCGCTCAACGGAATCGTTGGGCAGCAACCCTACGGGCCTCGAAATGCCCTTGACAAGCCATTCTCCCCAACGCCCGACGAATTTGAGCCGGTTGATCTCGACGATATTGTCCAGGCGCAGCCCATTCGTCGGGTCTAGGCTCGTCGCATTCTCCACGTGGACGACAACTGATTCTGGCACGTAGTAGATTGCGAGGTCCAGCAAGGCGACCTTCAGACAAAGGTCGACATCTTCAAAGTAAGCCGGTTCCCAGCAAAGATCGAAGCCCAGAACACGAAGAAAGACGTCCCTGCGCATAAGAAAAGTGGCAGCAGAAATGTAGTTAACCTCGCGCAACTTGTTGAACTCCGGACTGCACGGAGAACCGCCCTTGCCGAGCTGGATCGCGTGGCCATCCCCGGAGATCAGCGCGCCGGCTTCTTGGAGCCGTCCGTCAGGGTAGAGAAATTTTGGCCCGACACCGCCAGCCCTGGGCCTGGTTTGTAGCGCCTCCATGAGCGGCCTAAGCCAATCCCGTTGAACGAAGGCGTCGTTATTGAGGAAACAGATAAACTCGCCGGTTGCGGCTTCGGCGCCAATGTTGTTTGCCTCCCCGAAATAGCGGTTCTGCGCAAGGCGGATGAGTCGAAACTGCAGTGTCGCTTCCGCTAGCAATGAAAATTCCTCAGGTCGGCTGCCGTTGTCAACGACGACAATCTCAAAGGGACAGCCGACCGTATTTCGGTGAAGATGGCGCAAGCACTGCAGCGTCAATTGGCTCTTGTTCCAGTTGAGCACAATGACAGATACCACGGGATGCTTTGGGTCGTAATCTTTGCCGGTCGGCTCTAGATATGTTGAGTCCCCGCCGAACAAATTGCGGATCCCATCTTTGAACGCATCATTGCCATGCTCCGCAGCTACCCGTAAAGCCGCCGCATCGCGGAGCGCTTCCCACTCGCCAGCGGACTGATATAACGATACCGCGGCTTCTGCGAAGGCGCGCGGATCGTCTGCAACGGCAATCTCGCGACCTGCGGTCCAACCGAGGAGATCGGCAATCAGCGCGGTAGAGACCACAGGTATCCCAGCGCCGACAGCCTCAAGCACCTTGATCGGAACGCCGGCTGCATACCTCGTAGGCGCCACAAAGACTCGAGCGCTGTCATAGAGGGGGTGAAGATCTGGCACGGCCCCTAGCAGGCAAACTCCGGGGGCCTCCAACTCGTGATGACGTTCAGCGAGCATTCCCGCGACAATCAGTTCGGCGTTGGGAAGGCGCGCGCGAATTTGCGGCCATACCTCGCTGATGAACCAGTGCAGGCCGCTATAATTAGGCGTTTCCTTCTCGAGGAGGCGGCCGACGAAAAGGAACCCCTTTCTGGCTTGGAAGCTCCTTGTGGATTGCGAGGGCACAGAAATAGGATAGCTCAACACGTGAACGGCTGCCCCCTGACCTGCGCTGAATACCGATTGCTCCAGCGGGGTCACGGTAATCACCGCGTCAACGGAGTCGCAAAGGCGCAACTCATCCTTCATCAGCGCGTCGGCGGTGGCGCGATCGACGGCGTGGCCGGCTAGGCGCGCGCGCCGGACCTGGCGCTCAGAGAACAGCGCCTCCGCGTCGTAGATTAGGCGGACACCCCAGAGGAGATCCGGACGCTCCTGACGAATAGCCTGCAGCACCCGCATGTTCTCTGGTCGACTAACCAAAATGCTGTCGTAGAAGCCCTGGCGCCCTTTCAGGAACTTGGCAAGCTGCGCGATACCGCCACGGTCACAGACCTCCACCTCGCGCGGGATTTCCTGGTACAGGGCATCCCAGTCCACGTCGCTTTCAAAGGTCGGATAGAACGTGACAAACCAACCCGCCTTTACGATCTCAGTGATCATCGCCAGAGCGCGGGGAAAGCCTGAGCCCAATTTCTGGAGCGGCACCTGACGGTCGATGAAAAGTACGTGCCTTTGCCCCGAACGGACGGTGCGGGCGAACAGAACGTTCACAGTCGAGGGGGGGAGCCGCTCGGTCAAAATCGTATGATGTCGGTCGCGGAAGATCTTTCGGTTGCGCAACTGCAGAGCAACCGCCTCGCCCTCCTTCTGCTGACCCCCAAACTCAAAGTGGTCGATGACCGCGCGCGGTTCATAGACAACACGTTTGCCGCGAGCGCGCACCCTTTCGCAATAGTCCGCCTCCTCGTAGTAGGCAGGGGCATATCGCGCATCGAAGCCACCGAGATCATTGAATAGGGCGCGTGGCGTGAGCAGAAAAGCGCCCGAACAGAAATGAACGTCCCGACGGAACATCGCCTGACCGTCGTCCTGAGGTAGGCCGCGTCCGTAACCTAGGGCGCTCCCGTCGTTGAAGACAATACTTCCGGCCTCCTGCAGTTCGCCATTTGGAAGCACGATCCGGCATCCCACCGCCCCGATATCCTGTGCGGATTCTAGCGTCGAGATCGCAGCCAGCAGGGCCCCGTCTCTCACGAAGGCGTCATTGTTGAGCAACAGGAGGTTGCGCCCAGTGGCTAGCGCCGCCCCACGGTTGACCGCAAGAAGGAAACCTTCGTTGTCAGTGTTGCGAACAACCGTGGCGTTGTCGATGCGGGAAAGCAGCACACCGGTTTCATCCGTTGAGCAGTTGTCAACAATGATCAGCTCAATGGAAATGCCCGACTCTCGCAGGAGCGACTGCAGGCACCGCAGCGTGAAATGGGCCTGATTGTAGAGGACGAGAATTACCGAGATGGCCGGCTCCGTGGCGGGTACAACAATGATCCGTTCATTGCTGCTCAGGAACGCGCGGAGTGCGCGCCGCATCGGCTCCTGGAACCGCTGCTTGAGACCAGATGCGCCGTGCGTCGGGACCGCTTCTGGTTTGGTTACCTCTTGAGGCAGCGTGGGGGACGCAGTATCCTCCAGTACAGTCGGTTCCCGCGGAACTAACGAAGTACTCACGGTCGGCCGCACAAATGCCGGTCGTACCAAGCGCCACGTTCCGCGAACAAGTGGCCGTATGACTGGTGCCAGGAACGGAAACCGGCGAGCGATATGGCGTGGTGCGGCTAGCGCCTTCCAAGACGTACTATTCAAGACCGCCTCAAGCCACTCGTTTGCGAAGCGCTCCCGCTCCTCGGTGCTCACGAGTTGGTCGCGCACACCGTTAAGTTCCGCTCTCAACGAGGCAATGACGCCGTTGGACTCGTCAGACATCGCGGCGGCGGTCCGTTTAGCGTGACCGAGCCCGACGCGCATGCCATCAAGCTCTGCTCTCAATGCATCTCGCTCCGCGACAAGCCGTTCCTGCGCCGCTAGCCTGTTAGCGACATCCGCGACCGCCGCATCTCGCTCGGTGCCGAGGTATGCAATTCTTCGATCCTGCTCAGATATGAATTTCTTGTCTTCCCAATTCCGGACATACTGACCAAGCTGACAGAATGACTGACGAACATCGCTCGCCACCGGTTCGTCGCGCTCCGCTCCGAACAAAGTTTTCAGCGCGGTCGGATAATCCCGCCCAATACCAAGCACACCGAGGCCATGCCCGTGCAGGAAGTTAAAGTGCGGCCGACCTTGCCTTACCTCTTCCCAGAAGCGATGGACACCGAAATTACCCTCGCGCACGTTCGTATCGTGAAACAGTACGATCGCGTTGGCCGAGACCTTGGGCAACCACGCTTCGAAATCCCCGCGCACCGCTTCGTACGTGTGGAAGCCGTCGATGTGGAGAAGGTCAATCGATCTGTCATCAAAATGCGGGAGCGCATCACGGAAAGTGGAGCGGACGAGTCGGGAGAAGGCGGCGTAGTGCTGATCATGAAACACAGAGAAGTGGCGATATACGTCTTCCGAGTAAAATCCGGCCTGCGCGTCTCCCTCCCAGGTGTCCACGCCGAAACAACGCGACGACAGACCCAGCGCCTTCACCGCCTGGCACAGCGCCGAATAGGACATGCCGTTGTGCACGCCCAGTTCAACGATCGTCTTCGGCCGGAACACGTCCACCAGCCAGAAGGCAAATGGAACGTGCTCGGTCCAGGCGGACGACACGCACAGGTTTGCTGACCAGAACATGCTGCGCCGAAACAGACCAGCAAGCCGCTCAGGTTCCGTGCCGCCGGAATGCTTCTGCGGTTCCGCTTCCAAGGATCCTGCCTCGCAGCCCGCCCGATCAGATTCTGCGTCCATGCTAGCCTCACAAAACGGTCGACCTGGTTGGAATCTGCCACGCCGCCGTGGTCTTTCCGGCGGAGCCTCTTTGAGGCGCATCTACCGCTGCCACAAGGACCCGAACAATGGCGAGCTGCTGACCCGAGATAAACTCCTAATCTCTACCGTAGGCATCGCGCATGCCACCCAAGTGAAGTTTACCTCAAGCCGCTATTCGCCGATCAGCTTTGCTGATCCAGCGCAATGCTCAAAACGTAGCGACCATAATCGCCCTTGCCCAGCGCCTCGCCCAACTTCACAAGTTGATCTCTATTTATGAAACCTTGTCCGAAGGCGATCTCCTCAGGGCACGCTATCTTGACGCCCTGTCGTCTCTCAAGTGTCGAAACAAATTCTGCCGCGGTTAACAGGCTATCCGGAGTTCCTGTATCAAGCCATGCAAAGCCGCGCCCCATCCGCTCGACTGCAAGCTGACCACGATCCAGGTACCGCTTGTTCAGATCTGTGATCTCCAGCTCCCCTCGGGCCGAGGGGCGAATATCGGCTGCAAGATCGGCGACCTGACTATCATAGAAATATAGACCCGTCACGGCGAAGTTTGACTTTGGTTGCTTCGGCTTTTCTTCGATTGATTCCGCACGGCCATTTTCGTCGAACGAAACCACACCATAACGCTCAGGATCTGATACGTGATAAGCAAACACAGTGGCTCCCGACGCGCGAGACCGAGCGTTGGCCAGCAACATCGGCAGGCCGTGCCCGAAGAAAATGTTATCGCCAAGAATCAGAGCGGAAGGGCCGCCTTGGACGAATTTGGCTCCGATGATGAAAGCCTGCGCCAGGCCTTCGGGTTTCGGTTGGAGGGCGTAGGACAATGCCATTCCCCACTGACTTCCGTCTCCTAATAATGACTGGAACAGCGGGAGATCATGGGGCGTAGAGATGATCATTACCTCGCGGATTCCCGCCAGCATGAGCGTCGTCAGCGGATAGTAGACCATAGGTTTATCATAAACCGGCAGGAGCTGTTTCGACGAGACTAAGGTCATCGGGTACAAACGGGTGCCACTACCGCCCGCCAAAATAATGCCCTTCATTCTATCCCCTCTTTCGCAACGATTTGGTCGAGGCACGTGACCAACGATATCTCTGCCGAAGGCAACTCTAACTCGATCAATACTTATGTCGAAAGTGCGAATTCGCTGGTCTTGTTGCTCTTCTGGATACTCGACTGTCGTAACCCGATCAACAGTTGCAGAGAGAGTGCACTCTGCCTGAAAATCTGGCGCGCAAATTGACCCGGGACTCTACCCATCGCTGGATGAAAAAAGGGGCTCAGGTCAAAATTCATACCAAGTCACGGCATCGGGACCGACTAGGTGGGTACGCCAACATACTCCCGTCGCCAGTTCATTACCTTCCTCCTTCCTCGAAATAGATGATGGCTTCTGTGATATCGGCAGCGCATGTTTGACAGCCCTTCTGATCACTCACCGCGCGGATCCGTCCCGTCCTCCGGCAAGCGTCGACATCGTGCGAACGAAATTGTTGACCCACGACGTCCCGAGAGCGAGATGATGTGCACTAGCCTGTGCAACGGCAATCTCACCGGTGAGCTTTGGCTTACCGTAGACCCCTCGCGAATTGACCGCGTCTGTCTCCAAGTATGTCGCCGGCCTTGTTCCATCGAAAACATAGTTGGCTGATAGATAGATTGTCAGCTCATCTTATTCTCGGGCGTCACCGTTTGGGCGTCCCGATTGATTGTACGCGCATTCAGCCCGATCCTCGGCGTTGTCAACTCCCGTGTAGGCAGCCCGATTGATGACGAGATTGGGCCTGAATGCGCTGATGCGATAGCGACTGAAGTCGGATCCGAAAGGTCAACGGCCGGTCGTAGAGATCGCGCTACCTGACCTTCAGCTCCTAAGACATGGAGCCGCATAGAGACCTCAAGCGTTCACGAGTCCAAGTCGCTCACCGCTACAGATCTTTTCTCTCAAAGGTTGCCACCAATCCGCATTGGTCGGGTACCACCGAACGGTTTTCTCGATTCCACTTTCAAAGGTCACCTGCGCCCGCCAGCCCAGTTCATTTTCAAGTTTGGACGCGTCGATTGCGTAGCGCTGATCGTGGCCCGGCCGATCCGAAACGAACCGGATGAGTTCGTGGTGAGAACGATCCATCAGTCGCAATCGGTCCATCCAGGAACAGACCTGCCGAACGACCTCAATGTTCTGACGCTCGTTGCGTCCGCCGACGTTATAGGTCTCCCCCGGCCTTCCACGGGTCAGGATCAGACCCAGCGCACGCGCATGATCTTCGACATACAGCCAATCGCGCACGTTCAAGCCGTTTCCGTAAACTGGAAGGGGTCTACGATCTAGCGCGTTCAGAATCATCAGCGGGATAAGCTTTTCCGGAAAATGATATGGCCCGTAATTGTTTGAGCAATTCGATACAATAACCGGCA
>Ga0123355_10014152_pt1 | contig 12455 bp, 10 predicted proteins | sample TergutEmb28metaG_3_FD_89872 | JGI IMG/M metagenome (GOLD analysis project Ga0123355, IMG submission 89872) | Embiratermes neotenicus P1 segment gut microbial communities from Petit-Saut dam, French Guiana - Emb289 P1 | ecosystem: Host-associated > Arthropoda: Insects > Digestive system > Gut ...
CCCCGCCAGACTCTTTCAATCACGAGCGCTGGTGTACTCTGCCCTGTCACAAGTTTCCCAAATTCTCTTGCGCAACCAAAACCGCGCATTCCCTCTACGACTGGTTGATATACAATCTGCAGAAAAAAGATTTCGTCCAATTGCCTTCCGATATGACACGTCATAATGCCGATTTTGTTGCAGCCCTATAAAGTGGCCGTGCACATTGCCCACCCAGTCACTCTGCTCCTGCTAAGATGGCAACTAGACGTAAGCGATCCCCGCCTCCGACATTGTTGCTGCAGGCTCCAAACGGATGATGTTACATCAGATACCGGAGGAGTAGCTGCCCTCCGACATCTGTACCTACTGGCCTGCTAATCCAGCCTTCGATCCCAAGCGGGTCCTGCTCCGGCGCATGTTCTTCATCAACGAGGATAAGACAAAGTACGTGTCTGTCGGCTTCTATCCTGCACGCGAGTATCAACCCCTGGTGAAATTCGGCGCCATTCGGAGGGGAGGGTCCAAGTCCCTCATTCTCTTCGACGATCAAGTCGCTGCGTTGGCGGACTGTCTGCCCGCTATACGTGACTCCATGTGTGTCGGCGGGGACCGTGTCGTCATAAAGTGCGAGAGAGGCAAATTTCGTCTGCACACCCCCAAGAGGCACAGGTCGTCCAGGCTGTTTGTGGGCACGGAATACATAAGCCTGACACAACCTGACATCGACTATCTGCTGCGAGTTTTCCCCATCCTACTGCAACATTTGCGCGATTATATTATGGCCTTGCCGGACGCGTTGTCCTACGTGACATCGTCCTTAGCTTCGACATCTTTTGTTGAACCACAAGATAATGCCAGCACAATCATAGATTACCCTCATTTGTACGAGGAGCTGGTAACTTTTGTCTAACTTACTCTATCACATTGCTTATATTAATAAAAGGCTCTTTGTAGCTGAATGTTGTTTTATTTGTAGCACTAACCTATCCTTTCACCATTCCATGCAGGGCGTGTGTTGGAGCGGCATATCGGGAGGCAGCGCCACGATACCTGGAAGCGCAACTCTCTCTCTCAGTGGCTGAAGAGGTGGGGCTGGCGAGACGTGGCTCAATCGGATTCAAAATCTAATTCAAAATCTTTAAATTCAAAATTTCGGAGGCTGCTGCCTTTAAAGAAGGGGGTTGCATGCAGCACACAACACATGTACAATTCACTGATTTTCTACAGCCTACATCATAGTAAGGGCGAGAGTCGTCGAGCATGCATACGCAGCTGCCACAGCGCCTTGTAGTCCCGCCTCCTATCGCGGCCAGGAAATGACGTACGTATAGAATTTTATTGCCTAAGTTTCGCGATGGTAAGACTACAATTGCATAATTGGATCAATAGTAGTCAAACGTGGTCCTTTTATTATAAGTTAAATCAATGTTGGATCGCGTACCGCAGGCTATGACACAATCTACAAACACTATTTGGAGTTTACAATCGTCACCTCCGTGCCTGATAAAATGGCACGCCGTTTTACCGCGCACGGACCATTGTAGTTCTATTTCAAACTCTACACCGCCAATGCAAAATTAGGGGTTGGTTGCTACCGACAGATAACTGCTTACACGTGCCGATGACTAACCATACACTGGATAATACCTTTTCCCTCGGATACACACATACGTGCATCTACTACTAGTTCCACATACCTGTATTATTCAGTTGTGTCACGGTGAGTGACAGGTAGCAGCGTATTCGGCGGATGTTTCAGCGGTGTTGATTGTACTGCAGTGGTGCAGTTGCAGGCGTGGTGTTACAACAGTTGCAATTGCAGAAGTGTGAACACAATTACCTTACGGGTACCACTCATAAAGAATTTACACCTAAGCATTTGCCACAGCCCCACCCCACACGCGCGCTCATGTAAGTTTCCAATCCTTTGTTCCTTCGTACGTGTAGGAATTTGTTTAGAGTTAAGGTGATACAGTTACGCACGAACGTTGTGTCAGGACTTTACACACGGGTGGCCGGGACCGCCGCCTCCATAAATCACTTCCAGGCTAAACTCTTTCTACACACACACGGGCTATGAACTTTTCGGCACCTATGGCGATGAACAGGCTGAGAACTTTTCTACACATGCACTCGGGGCTATGAACTTTTCAACACCTGCAGCGAACCACTTCATACATCTATGTAACAGCTCCAGCTATTGTTACTTTGGACACCTTCCTCAACTTGCTAAGACATGTATGCCGACTCCGCATTACATCATCCGCATAACTTCACGAGAGCTCCTGTGATAAACTCTAGTCCTCCGCTGACTCCACACAGCATGACACCACCTGCTATGATATGTCAGCTCTCCTACTGATGGAATCCACGTGCCAGTGTCTAAGCATATTACTTTCCCAGACCTTCTTACATTCACGCCGGTAACTTACTGTCTAATTTACTCTTGAGTGCTGCGTGCATAATCGAACCCACACTTAACCACGCTATATACCAAACTTCACGGCGGCAATACGTCGCGGCGAACCCTACCTAACCATATCCCTCACTTCTACAGGCATATTTATTCGCACTTTGCGGAGCGTCACTCCCCAATAGATAACTGATTACACGTGCCGATTACTAACCACACACTGGGTAAGATGCACCAGAGAGTGTAGGCAGGGTCTGGAGGCAACACATTCTTTTTAATATCATTTACAAATCTCCACGGCTGCTCCAGAAGGTGCAGGGAGGGCCTGGAGGATCATCCATTTTCATATCATTTACCAATCTCCACGGCGGCATCTGAGGGTGCAGGGAGGGTCTTGAGGATCATCCTTTTCAATATCATTTACCAATCCCCACGGCGGCACCAAGGCAGGGCCACAGCACATCCTTTTTAATATCATACACCAATCCCCACGGCGGCACCAAGCCTTTTTATTAACATCCTGAAGTGTAGTCCATATACAGGACGTGCAAAAACATCTCCTTTTTAATATTATCATACAGTGTGGTCTACATCAAAATACTCCAGCCTGACAAAATACTTACTTAAACCAGGCGAATACCATATACACATCTACCCTTTTTAATCATTTACACTCCTTCCTGACAAAATACTCTATTATACTAGTCGAAAGCCCTACTACCGGAAGCCACGTTGAATCGATCCTTTTTGATAATGTGGGCTATGGCTGTACGGGTACTACTTATAATAATACATGCAGGTCAGTGTTAATAACGATCAAAAGTCCTCGCGACCTTGTGACTCACAGCGACTTTTCACATGAACATTTCCGATAATCAGCGCAACTGCGTAGTACAGTAGTACAGACCGAAGCAAAATGCGATACACAACAAGTACAGCTAACTTCTGCAACTATGTAATTAGGTTACATGCTGCAGAAGGAGTTATTGCGGACTGTTTACAGAGTGTCATTAGTTTGGCCATTTTCAATTCGCACAATGCTAACACACAATTCGTGCTCACATCTAAGTTTCGATTGGTTACAACAAGAAAATACTTAAAACGAAATAAAACTGACTGCATAATATACAGACACTTAAATTCGTTAAATCACTGCAACGTTAATATTTGTGTCTGTCTTGCCATTCATGTGATAGCTATCGGCTGTGTAATGTGTGACGTAGTGCACTGTTGCAGACATTTACTGTCACTGGCGAGAAACAATTGTACGTTCACGGTTGGAATAAAAAAAATTGACTTGGAAACATAAAGTTTGTATGAAGTTATACCGTTGTACAGTGAGTCACGTTACATTAACCCCAAATATTAGCGTATTTATTAAAGCATTAATAAGTTTGGAAGTCTGATGTATCGCTAAACCTTCCACACATCAATGCACTTCTCGTTGCAGGTGGCAGCAACCGACATGTCTGTCACCATGCTATATATGCTGCTGCTGACTGCTGTCACACAAGCTGCCGTACCGCTGACAGACAGCACGCTGCCCACAGTCCAGCTGCACACAGTTCTGTGTGTGTGGACCGTAACACGCAGACACTTCGCACCAGGAAGGCCTCTCGTCGTCTCGTTGCCACGCACAACGCCGGACGTCGCCCGCAGCGCTCTCAGTGCCCCTCTGGCACAGACGGACAATCTACAGACGGTGAGCGTCATACTGGGAAAGTTACACGAGGAAAAAAGATGGCCGATTGTACTGCTCCTACCAAATGGAGATGACACTGCAGACACATCAACTTTACACCACAGTTACATTCTGTTTATGTGGAACGAAGGGGCGGGCAGTTATAACGAGACGCTTGAAAATGAGTTGGAAATTCTGAAATACAGCACATCGTGGAACCCTCGAGGAAGGTTTCTTGTGGTGGTAACTGATAGCCGCCATGAACCAGCGCACTTACTGGCTGCTCACATATGTACCGTATTGTGGAAGAGGGCCAGAATTGTCAACGTGGTTATCTTGATCAAAAAACAATTTCCGTATCGTCCACTGCATGCTATGAACAGCACAAAGAAAACAGCAGCTGACAGGTTGAACTTGTACACTTGGTTCCCATTTAAATTGCGAAAGTGTGGAGAAGTTCAGGTAGTAATTCGGCTGGATGAATGGCTTTTTGAAAATAAAGGTAAATTTTCAGAACATGCACATTTGTATCCTGCAAAAGTTCCAAAGTATTTAATGGGATGTCCCATTAAATTGTGTACAATTTATTTCAAACCAATTTTGTTTGTGACAGGAAAATACTCGCAAAATGATGGCAGTATTGCGTACGAAGTGACAGGCTTATCGGTTGAGATACTTAAAACGGTATGTAAGAAGATGAACCTGACAATTGTTTTACCTGATATACAGCAAATTTTATATTCCGAAAACGTTGTAAAGTGTGTTGTTGAAATCGATGACGGTATATCTGACGTTTTAACTGGCCCAATTCCTCTGGTGCCTGCCGTTTGTTGTCTTCATTTGAAGCCACAATACCCTATTACTATGACAAAATCAAGATGTTTGTTCCTTGTTCAAAAGCTATTCCTGGACCGGAAAAGATACTGACAACTTTCTCGCTGTCTGTCTGGTCAACAATTGGCCTTGTGCTGCTGTTAACCGTAACTGTGTTCTGGTGTGCCGGAAATGGTCCGTTCTGGTCTGTGTCTAATGAGACACACACATTTCAGTCACTGTCCCACTGTTTTCAAAGTGCGTGGGCTGTTCTTGTGGCTGTGTCTGTTCCACAGCAGCCGAAATTTTCTTGCCTCAGGGTTTTCTTCATTCTGTACGACTGATTCTGTTTCACTATTAGCACTGTTTTCCAAGCATTCTTTGTTTCGTATCTGGTGGATCCGAAGTATGAAAAGAAGATAGAGACTTTAGACAATCTCCTCAATTCAGACGTTGTGTTTTGTTACAATCAACCTTTCCTCTTGGCTAAGGGAACATTAGCATATCCTGAAATTGTGAAGTTCTTTGATCAAAAGACACAGAAGGAAGAGTTCAGTATGAATAGTTGTGTTGGACGAATGATAACAAAAAGAGATGTGGCTACTTTTACCTCTCCATTATATGCTGCTTATCGTGCAAGGGAAGTGGCGATTGTGGTTGTCGGTAAAATAATCTGTCCCCTTGATGAAATCGCACTTTCAGGAAGTCTAATATTTCTTCTAAAGAAGGGAAATCCCCTTATGGACAGATTAAATATTCTAATGAGACGCTATTTGGAAGCTGGTTTGCTTGAAAGACTATGGGCAGAATTGCAGCATCGAGCTGCTTTGATAGGTGAAGACAGATTGAGAGAAGCAGATGGTGACACGTATTTCGCCTTCTCTTTTTCTCACTTATTGCCGGCATTTGTGGTACTGCTTGAAGGAACTGTCTTCAGTTCAGTGGTGTTTATTGTTGAGTTTATTGTGAACTGTCTAAGTAGACGTAAGGAAAAAGCAGTTGCACATTAGGAGTGTTAGATTGTTGTGTTGGTTTCATCTTTCACATAACAGTTTTAGATTAATATCCGTTTTTACAGTCACATTGCTCGTGATCTGGCCTACTGTGTATGTATGTATGTATGTATTTACGTATGTATATGTGTGTATGTATGTATGTATGTACGTTTGTATTCACCAGTTCTGCAGTTTTACTAAAATGTTCCATATTTAAATCACAAATATTTGTGTAACTTCATCACTGAACCACACAATATAACCAACTTGTCTGTAACTGTGTCATACTGCAGCTGCTGCACTGTTCTACCGAACTACAGCAATGTCAACTGATCCCACTGTGTACTGACAATTTGCTCACAACTTTCTGTTCCATTCTGCACTGTTATACGTAATTACATAGCAGCACAGTACGCTATCAACAGACAGATCATGTCACGCCATCAACAGTTCAGTTCCTTGCATTCGGTGTCACTTGTAAGTGCAAGGTCAGTGGCAGCTAGCAGTTCAGTTACAGACTTCGCCTTCAGAGCAGCCAGTTGTACTGTCAGCAGCACTGTACCTGAACTGTACTGTAGATGTGAACTGTTTAAATACAGCACTGTTTGTAGCAATATGTTCAGTTGAATTTCAGTTAAACAAAACATTGATTTCATTCCATTTCATTTAATTTGCAAACTGTAAATCCATACAAAGTTTTACAACCTAAGGATATAAATCTTGTCATATTAATACCAGTATGCATATCGTAAAAAACAAACTTACCAGCTAATTCTAATAAAAATTCTTATGCGCAAATTAAGCTGCATGTTTTATGATCTTATATTTATTACACTAATATTGATAGCATTCATGTAGACTATAAAAGTAATGCTTAAGTAGGTAACACTTAAGTGTAATTTGGGAACGTTTAGCATTTTCTAAGAAAGCTTTGATATTCTTTTAAGCAGTTAAAAATTTTGCTTCCAGAGTACAGGAGTCTTTTTCTGACAGTGTTAAGTTTTTGTATGGTAAATGCAGATCGTGTTCATACCGTGTGTTCATGTCATGGAATCCAGAGTTTGACAGAAATAGTTCTCTATTTTTGTTAACGAAAACAAGTAGTGAAAATATACATTGAGAGGTCAGTGGCAGTATTTGTAGTTGTTTGAACAGTTGACGTCATGAATCGCGCCTGCCTGTGTTTGTGATGAGACTTATTATCCTTTTTTGGATTTTAAATTTGTTAGTACTGAGGTGTGAGTTAATAAATTTGGACACTTTATAAATCCAGACGGAAGACACTTCATTCCATTATCACAAACAATAATGCATTTCGGTGAACTTCGAAGCTGTTTGGTAGAATAATGTTGATGTTTAATTCTTTCGGGATATGACTCCGTGTAAATGGGAAAATTTTTCAATATTTGTAACTCATTTATTCCCTCAAACCTTTAAATTTCAGCCGTCCAATACCTGATAATTCAGACAACTGACACAACCTCAATTCCACACTACTCAATCAACATTAAGACCACTGCGAACAATCCTACCTATGACGTCATTTTACGCAAGGACGTCAGAACTTATGAAACAATTTTTGGGATATTTACAGTCTGTGTTTCTGCTGCTGCAAACAGCTCCACATATTTACACACTAATAGCTCTAACACTGTGAAAGGTACACTGAGCATGAGAATGTACGTGCATAGAACATATACTGAATTGTGGGAGCAATTGTGTGTGGCAGGGAGATGTTGGGCAGTGGGAGACATAAAAGACAATAACACAGACGTCAAATTCCGAGGGCTAATATCCATTAAATTAGGCACTGTACTGTCTGAATGTGATAGAGCTGCAAAGCTGCTGTTTTCAGAACAGATGACACAACACACAAATTTCACCCCACACACTTTACAACTGTTTTTATGCTGTGCTGCATTATTGGTTTGCATAACTACTTAACTTCTTTAATTATGTCAAACCATCGTGAAATTTCAGCATATTGAAATTCTGTATATCTGCGTGTTCTAAGAACCTCACCCAACTTACACACTAACAACACTAACACTGTGAAGCAGCACTGAGCTAAAGAATATAAATGTGTAGAATAGAGAAGTAATTAGATTTTATGAGTTCCTAGATGAAGACAAGTAAAGGAGAATAAAGACGAATCTGTCCCTGGAGACCTGGTTCATCAACAGTATATGGACCTGTTTTAAGACAATCCGCTCGATGATAAAGAACCGCACTTGTGCAGACAAATACTACTAATTCAAATGGTTAAGGCACGTGTGCGCTACATGTTTCGGCATATGATTAGGACGTCTTTGGGCTTCTTTAGAGGGGACCTGTAAGAGAGTCTATTGAAGGCACTTGAGTTGGACATGAAAAACGAAGCTGGATTGTGGCTTGTATTTAATTGGTTTAAGGAGGCCGTAATCTCAAACTGTGAGGATAATTGTCCTCTTAGATCTGTAAAACAGTTAGGCAATCTCTGAATTAGACCTTGGAGTTGGAGTTCCTGAGAAGAGGAGTGAGACTGCTTTTTAATAAGTATCGATCAGATAAGGATATTGGGAAATTTTATAGAGAAACTCGGAGGATATAAGGGAAGGAAATAAATAAGGATTCTAAAAATGCTTGGTGGACCTCGTTTAGTTCCATTGACGACGTACCTAAGTCAGCTAGGTTAAACAGGGCTCTTTCTAGGGACCCTAGGATTAAGGTGGGGTATTTGTAGCTAATTCGGTTAGACTAACTTAGTTCTAGGGGGAAACTATAGAGTCCTTACTAAATGATCATTTTCCCAATTCGAGGTTACACAAGATATAGCGGTCCCTGCGCCTGCCTCCTGACCACAGTTACGACTGGATGTTGGGTGCGATGGTGGTCACCTACAGCAGGGTAGAATGGGCTATAGATTTGTTTGCCTCTCATAAAAGTTCGAAGATGGATGGCATATTCCCAGCTTTGTTGCAAGAGGGATGGGAATGTTATCCCTCTTATAACTGGTCAGAATATTTCGTACCTGTGTGTGTAGTGGTTACTTTCCAGCCATAAGGCAACAGGTTAAGTTACTGTTTATACCTAAGCTCGGTACGAATTCCTACAACAGACCTTGATACTATAGACGTATCTGTCTCACATCGTTTCTTCTTAAACCAATGGAGAGACTAGTTTACAGTTATCTAAGGAACGAAGCACCGGTTCTAGTGCCATTGCATCCTAACCAACAGGCTTACCAGGCTGGGAAATCGGTGGAAACCGCATTTCATCGGCTTGTTTTACGGACTGAGAAGGTGCTTGACCAGCAAGAGACAGCTTTTGGTGTTCTATTATGTATAGAAGGAGCAATCAAATGTAATTTCTATGATAATATGTGTGATGCTCCTGTCAGACATGGGGGTAGTTATGCCTTTGTACGGTGGAGTTGGGCCAATCTGGAGGTTGCAACGGGTGATACAGAACTTCCATAAACGCTTGCGGGAAAGTTTTGACAAGAGACACAACCACACAGACACTGAATTCAGGGAGTGAATATTGTCATTAATACGCCTTGAGATAAAAATAATTTTAATAATAAATTCAACTAAAAAACTTTGTATATTTCTCTTTTTATTTGAACTTAAAAAATCGTCTGAATTTTCCTCAGGACTCTGTATATACAGAGAAAAAAATTATTTATATATATTTCTAATTTTTTTTGTGTAATTCTTCAAATCTCTTACCTAAACCTAAAATGAAATATCTTGATCAAACCAGAAGGAAAGTCATTATTTTGAGGTGCCACAAATTGGCTACGAACCATGCCGTCACTGCACCAGAAACACCGCAAATTTCCTCACTACAAAAAGCGATTTCCACGAAAAGCTCTTGACAGTAAACCATTTGCTAAATGTGTTGTGCTAAAGACTATTATTAAGAAATCAAAGGAAGCAAACTCTGTGAACAGGAAGTGTGTGTTGGTAGGACTGAGTACTGGTAAAGAGATGGTGGCATATGATCCGAGAATTGAACATAACATACAGGAACACAAGATTGTTCTGTGTCGTGTTGGACGATGTAGGCATGTGCCAGGTGTTAAGATCAAATGTGTTCGTGGGAAATATGACCTGCCATATGTAGACAAAATGTAACTAATATTTGTGGCTGAGGAATGAGTATTTATGCTAATATTGATCTGAAGATAAGAGACATGAATTTGTGTTCTGTAAATTGGGCCATTGCACGTTACATTTATCGGCATTTGCAACAGAATGGCGGTACTTCACTGTGAACTGCATTGTTGTTAGATTTAATTGTAGTGCCTCATACAGCTGTATGATGCAGTGCTTCATATAGCTATATGATGCAGAGCCTCATATAGCTATATGTTGCAGGGCCTCATATTCCTGTATGTTGAAGTGCCTCATATAACTGTATGTTGCAGTGCCTCATATAGCTATATTTTGCAGTGCCTCATATAGCTGTATGTTGCAGTATCTTATATAGCTGTATGTTGCAGTGCCTCATATAGCTGTATGTTGCAGGGCCTCATATAGCTGTATGTTGAAGTGCCTCATATAGCTTTATGTTGCGGTGACTCAAATAGTTATATTTTGAAGTGCCTCGTACCACTGTATGTTGCAGTGCCTCATATAGATTTATTTTTCAGTGCCTCATATAGCTGTATGTTGCAGTGCCTCATATAGCTGTATGTTGCAGTGCCTCATATAGCTGTATGTTGCAGGGCCTCATATAGCTGTATGTTGAAGTGCCTCATATAGCTTTATGTTGGAGTGCCTCATACAGCTATATTTTGCAGTGCGTCATATAGCTGTATGTTGCAGTAACTCATATAGTCGTATGTTGCAGTGTCTCATATAGCTCTATGTTTCAGTGTCTGATATAGCTTTATGTTGAGGTGCCTCATATAGTTATATTTTGCAGTGCCTCTTACAGCTGTATGTTGCAGTGCCTCATATAGCTATATTTTGCAGTGCCTCATATAGCTGTATGTTGCAGTTCCTCATATAGCCGTATGTGTAAGTGCCTCATATAGCTCTATGTTGCGGTGCATCATAAAGCTGTATGTTGCGGTGCCTCATATAGTTATATTTGCAGTGCATCATACAGCTGTGTGTTGCAGTGCCTCATATAGCTACATGTTGCTGTGCCTCATATAGCTATATGTTGCAGTGCCTCATATATCTGTATTTTGCAGAGCCTCATATAGCTGTATGTTGCAGTGCCTTGTATGGTTGTATGTTGCAATGCCTCATATTGCTTTATGTTGCAGTGTCCCATATAGCTGCATGTTGCAGTGACTCATATAGCTGCATGTTGCAGTGCGTCATATGGCTGTATGTTGCATTGCCTCATATAGCTCTATGTTGCAGTGCCTCATATAGCTGTATGTTGCAGTGCCTCATATAGCTGTATGTTTCAGTGCCTCATATAGCTGTATGTTGCAGTGCCTCATATAGCTGTATGTTGCAGTGCCTCTTATAGCTGTATGTTGCAGTTCCTCATTTAGGTGTATATTGCAGTTCCTCATACAACTGTATGTTGCAGTGCCCCATATAGCTGTATGTTGCAGTGCCGCATATAGCTGTATGTTTCAGTGCCTCATGTAGCTGTATGTTGCAGTGCCTCGTATAGCTGTATGTTGCTGTGCCTAATATAGCTGTATGTTGCAAGGCCTAATATAGCTTTATGTTGCAGTGCCTCATATAGCTGTATGTTGCAGTGCCTCGTATAGCTGTATGTTGCAGTGCCTCATATAGCTGTATGTTGCAATGCCTCATTTAGTTGTATGTTGCAGTGCCTCATATATCTGTATTTTGCACTGCCTCATATAGTTGTATGTTGCAGTGCCTCATATAGCTGCATGTTGTAACACTCATTTACCTATTTTTATGGTTGTTTCAACTCTGTTTTAAATGTAGTGTTTAAAGTACATTATGATCGAAAATTTGTTGATTAATTTGGACCAGTAAACCCATCACAAATTCCAGTATAAATTTTCAAAATAAAAATTCTTCGTGGTTACATCATTGTATGAATCATCACTAAGAAATGTATGAAACACCCTCAGAGCCACAACAAGTTCATCTGACACTAAACCAGTTCCCATATCTTGCCTACAGACACTTGCTACCACGATGAATTTCTTGGTGGCACAGCTGTACACATGTTTAACTGTCAGAGGTGAGTACTTGGAAGTCTGATGTTTACCATCTGCTAGCCAAGTGTCATATGTGCTTTGATGTCAGCTTATTGTTTTGGCATCAATTTTTATTACCCTGTTTTTTATCTTCTTGTATAAATTACATCCACACCCTCCCATTGTGTTCCTTTACTGTCCTTGCTAATTTAATGTCTTCACAGCCAGATCTTCCAACTAACTCTGTCAATAATTTTTCCACCCCAAAATCCTGTATGTATTTCTGCTGCCCACATGTACCACACCGAATTAGTATCTGTTGAGGTGCACAAGTGGGTTACCTTGCGCCTGCCAGTGAGACAATGATCAGTCTTCCTTGCGTGAAATGTCTGTGTGTGACAGTTCCTTCACATAGAACAGTGTGCAGGCGGTCTGCTGTCAGCA
>Ga0123355_10014153_pt1 | contig 12455 bp, 2 predicted proteins | sample TergutEmb28metaG_3_FD_89872 | JGI IMG/M metagenome (GOLD analysis project Ga0123355, IMG submission 89872) | Embiratermes neotenicus P1 segment gut microbial communities from Petit-Saut dam, French Guiana - Emb289 P1 | ecosystem: Host-associated > Arthropoda: Insects > Digestive system > Gut ...
AACTATTAGAAATTAATTACTTTTGTGTAACTATTTGATTTGAATAATAATAATACAGTCCAAAATAAGAACCAGCGAATACCTATGTACAATCCTATGTGTTTGTGTACCAGAGCATGAACAATTTCTGGCGCCAAAAGGTTAAAGCGACCTGAGCGTGAAACTAACCACTTACCTCTAAGTGGCCAATTTAAGAATCAATGGGCTCTACTCCAGTATTCTTAATGGATTGCATAAGGCACAGGGAAAGTTTAACTTATATATAAAAAGGGAAATTTTCTAATAGATTATATACACAAAGGTCTGTGCAGGTGCAAAGGGGAGACGGAGATATGGCTTCAACTGATTTCTAACCCGACACATAAAGGCAGCAGGGTGGGGGTTGGATAGTTCAGGTACTTACTTACAAAACAACTCTGAAGATGGCGAAATTTAAACTAGTTTGGGACTGCTGAATACATGATTAAATAACACGTGATGAAAATAGTACATATCAGGTTGTCTGACCAATTAACATATAAAATATTAATTATGTAGTAGCAAATCCTTTAGATGAAGTGCCTTTAAATAAACCTTTAATAAATATAATAAATGGTACAATAAATATTTGTAAAACCATTTCTATCATCAATTAGGCTGATTTTTAATTGGAATTTCTTAATCACTTATTTCCGAACGTTTATTTCTGTGTAACAAATAATCCCATTTAACTGTGTGGTTCCCAAAAATTATAACATACACTTTTTTGGATGCAAAACCTGGTGGTAAATATAACGACCATTGGGCTGTAAATGGGTTAATGGTAAACTGAAGTAACGCAGTTCTATGTCAGAAGATACAAACGGGATGATGTTTGGAATTTTATAGTTGTTTATTAAAATTGCATAAAATAGAGAATTTATTTAAGAGGATCATTATTTCTAGGAGTTACAGATTCCAAAAGTTAATTATTTCCGTGCTGTCTAGAGTCAACCACTGGTAACTGGCAGCCAGTTATGTAGAGTTCTTTTGACAATAGTAAGCTATCCACAGTGTTCGGAAGGAACTAAAGCAAAAATATTACCAGAGGTCTAGAGCTGACATTTAAATGAAACGTGGGAATTTTAATACACAAATCACAGCCCACAAATGAATAGTTTAAACGTAACAATTTACTGTCTGTGTAAGCCTGATGGTATATTATTCAGAGACACGAGACAGGACGGTTTGTTACAGCGCACAGTTGCACGGTTCTGTTGCATGCAATAAATTGTACGTAGGGAAGTGGGGTTTAGCGTTCCGGGTTTTGTCTACGGCATTCCACAGGCACCGCACCGCTTTTAGTGCGTTCTAAATATACCTTACACGTTGATGGCCATACTCTTTTCAAATTTTGACTTCTCTCTTAAGGCATATAACACAGATTTCAGGTGAGGCTTCCGCGTTATGTTTTCAGTAATTAATAAAATACGTATAAACTTATTGTCTAACACAACTTTATTACATAGAACACGATTAATTAAAAGAACATAGCAGCTACAGTATTTCGGCTTTCATGAAGCCATCTTCAGGCTGTAAATTATAAGGGTCTTAATATATAATTGGCAATGCCTTAAACTTACGAGATTTCGTTTGTATATCTTAATTAATATTATATTTTACATTTTTTGATATTTTGCTGACCGTGCATCTCAGTATAATCATAGTGATTAACCAACTTAATGCACAAATTCTTATATTATAGTAAGTTTATTATATTCCTCTACATGTTTCAAGCACTATGTGCTCGAAACATGTAGAGGAAAAATTTGGTCATTTACTAAGATTATATTTTACATGTCTCAATTATCCTTTCATATTTTATAATTCGTAACTATATTTTACATTTTATATCCTGATGTATTATATTAATGAAGAAATGTAAAAGAGATCTTGTAAATTTAAGGCTTTGACAATTGTATATAAAGGCCCTTTCAAGTTACAGCCTGAAGATGACTTCAAGAAAGCCGAAATATTGTAGCTGTTATGTTCTTTTAATTAATTATATATATACTTTGGCTAATAAAGTTGTGTTAGACTATAAATATATATACATATATATTTTTTTATTATATGCATATAATAGATTTCTCTGGGAAAACGAGACACCTAAAATAAATTCGAAATATTGTTTCTTTCCCTATAATTTCCTTCTGCAGTCCTTACCCTCAGTAATGCCCAAACACTGAAGGACTCCTAAACAATTATGTGGCAGGGATTAGTGCAACAGCTGCGAGCAGTAAAGTCGTTAACAATCTGATGGTTGCTCAGCCGCGCCAAAATTTTCACTCTTTTAAGGAAAACAAATTTTCATTAATTTACTCACAAGCGTTAGAAACTTGTGCCATGATAATCCTCTTTACATCTTCAAACTCCACTTTAATATTATTCTCCATCTACTACTACTAGGTCTTCCAGGTGGTCTTTTTCTTTCGAAATTCAGTTCTATTTGATTTTAAAGTGCGTTATGTTATGTTACTCTCAATTGCTAAGATTATCGTAGATTAATTAATGAGCATGGAGTGCTGATGGAATGATATTGACAGGGGAAACCTCAGTACTAGAACAGAAACCTGTAACAGTGCTGCTTCAGCTCGGCGACTGACCTTCTCACACAAGGCACGGCCTTTGTATAAGTTTCCTCAATTTGCTCACGCTTGCTGCATGTCCCACCGAACCAACGATTATTTATTTCTTATAATAGAAACCAATGAGATGCACTATTTCTCAAATTTATTTTGATAAAGTACTCTACATGTTTCGGACAGATGTAATGTCTATCATCAGGAGTCTCAACACTGTATACACAGCAATAGGTATTTGTCAAGCTAGTTATTTTGACTGTCTGCTAACGAAGTCAGGACCTAGCCAGCATAGAGTCAACATAACTAAAACATACCTATTGTTGTGTATACAGAGTTGAGACTCCTAATGATGGACAGTAGATCTGTCCGAAACATGTAGGGTACTTTATCAAAATTAGTTAGTGAAATAGTGTATCTCGTTGGCTTTTATTATAAGAATATATCACGAAGCACGGTCCTCTGAATGTCAAATTACTTATTTCCTTATCATAACATCTATTAAAACCGCAGACAGCCGGCAAGAAGTTAACTTGGCGTATTCTTATTTTGGAGGTCCCGGGTTCAAATCTCAACCATAATACCAGTTATTATAAGGTTTGTTTGTGGTTTCTTTCAGATTAATGGGAATTCAGGGATCTTGCCACGAGCTTAAGAATGCATGGAACTGTAACTCCACTCCTCGTAAGCCTTCAAGGCGTGATACTTATTTAAGCCTTAAAATAACTTGACCTTTACCTTACGACGTTATACAACCTGGGGTACTTACAGTCTAGTCAACAAAGCAAAAACGTAAAAAATATTTGAGTATCGATGCTATGCATATCATTCTGCTTCGTAAAGTCACTTCCTCTCTTGTCTTCCTTTGGTTTCACCTTAGCATCCTGTTCTCACACACCCTCAGTCTGTCTCCTTCCAGTCTGAGACACCAAGTTTTACACCCATACAAAAAACACAATTAGTTCTTGATTTTTTCAGTTAGGAAATGAAGACCGAAATACGATTTAATCTAAATTAATTTTTTTTCAATGTAATTTTGACATGCTACTGTCGCTAGCAAGCATTGGAAATCTGTTAACATTTTCGAAAAGTCTAGACCCCGTTGAAGTGGCCTGCGAGATCTTCGTTTTTTTTTGTCGAGACACGGCACATATGTTTGGCCATTGTGACGTTAACTTTTGGACCATTGTCCTTATTTGCTTCTCGTGCTGTCGTGCCTGTGCATTAAGTCATTCCAGTAGATTAGAAACTGAAACTTTGATTCCGACATCACGTAAATAAGATGTGCAATATACGTGATATCAGGCTTCCGCCCGACGTAGCTGAGAACTGCGCTCTTCTGGGCTACTACGCAGCGAGTTGTGGTAATTCCTTACCGATGTTTCGCCACATTCCATCGGTCTCATCTTCAGGGGTCAAGAATCTAAAAGAATCCAACAATTCGTAAATTCAAAAAAATCTTTCCGGAAGGATGTAACACATCTTGCAGCTCGGGTGGATTACTGACCAACGAGGATGGGACCGATAGGCTATCCCGAAACGTCGGTGAGAAATTACTGCTACTTGTTGTGTAACAGTCCAGAAGAGCGCAGTTCTCAGGTAAATAAGAGCACCTGTGATAGGCAGTTCACGTCAGAGCAATACTCTTGCACAAATTCTTAACACTTGTTCTGCATTTAGTTTTGCGCAATAATGTGTATAAATTTCTGTGCAAGGTAAAAGAATTAAGTATGTGTCGACACCATAAAGACATAGGGCGAACTGGCGATATAGCTCCACGAATTCTTCACCTCGCTACTAGATGGAAATAGCGGGCTTTAGACGCCGGCCCCTCTGGACTTTAAACAGAAGAGACAACTGTCTGCCCCTACTGGTAATCGAAATCTTATCCCACACTCATCCAATCCGTAGCATACACCCTAAATTTACCGAGCTACACTACAGTGAGCTTTGTCCTTATTCCACTCTTCTTCTCAGTAACACTGAAGCGCATGCAAAGCATGAAGAAAACAGAATTGTTTTGAAAGTCGAATAGAATTTTTTTAATGTCTTATCTCGGAATAACAGCAATGTAAAAAGTGCGATGGACTGATAAGGTATTTAAGATTGTTCAGTTTCATCTATGTATGTATATATATATATACATACACATACATACATATACATATGCATATATACACCTACAGTCCCAATCTTCATTCCAACATGAAAAATGAGTGAGCGAATTTAATGCATTCTGTATTTAGTTCAAATTTTTAACTCTCCTTCACAAACGTCTGAACTATGTACAAACTTCATAATTAATTATTTTTCTATTTTCAAGTTCCTTAAAGTCAATGACCTTAATATCCATCCCACAAGGTCCCATATCTCAGCGCCAAACTTTCTCGCGCACATGAATGCTAATTATTCGACAGTGCTTTCAATTTCAGTAATGAGAGCAGTTACATACGTAGAATGATTTACGCTTCTTAAATGCATAAATCTTTCCGGAAGAATGTTAAAACATCTTGCAGCTCTGGTGTTTATGGTACATGAATACAACCGGTACTGAAATAGTATGACGTAAGAGAAATTCTACCCGATGAACAAGTGTTCAAGACCTTGTCAATGACAACGGACAGAAGGCCATCCATTTTCTCAGCCAAGTGTTTGTGCCAAGTGGTTTTGATGTGTGGAGGTCAACCGAGGCAGATGTCAAACTTTGTTGTCGGTTCAAAGCTTCCTGTCCACTCTGGGCAGGCAGCAATTTGCTATCGATCGTTTTCTGCCTGAGCTAACTTCTTATACTTTCCTGAAGTCATAATATTTACCCCCCGTCTCAGAACAGCGTTTCTCTAATCGCTGTCTCGTGCACCGCAGCTTTCACAGAACGCTGCGGCGGGCGCGGGCTTGTTCTACGATAAAGTTGCAGTGCTCTGTGCCACAATAAAAGGGACACTCTCTTTTAACACTCTAAAAAGCTAAAATTAGTCTTAAATGTGGGTTTGTTCTTATGTAATTGTCCTGGACATATAGTTGTTTTTGTACCGACATTTCGGAACGTAAAATTTGAGGTTCTCACAGCTGTATTGTTGAAGAATTCAGGTCGTTTGGGATGTCACAATGTGTCGTTAGGTGTGTCGTTCCCGACGTTTTGGTCGAAAGTTCGGGAACGACTCACTCGACGACACAATGTTATACCTTCAAAATTTCGCAATAATTCCCGTTTGGAATCTTCCCGAAGGGAGTGTTGCCATCCAACAAAGAGTAATATCACGCAGTGAACAGTACAAGTTATGAATCTCCTCTTTACGCATTTTTCTCCAGTCTCTTCTTAGTTTTTCCCACTTAGGTCCGGTTATTCTCCTTAGTACTCTGTTTTCAAACAGTAACTATATCAGCTTCTGACGACGGCATGTTATGTCTAAATACCTTAATGTTACCGACTTCTTGCGTCGTCCAAATGTGACTCCAGTTTCTGTTAAAGAACGCTGTGAGTAATTGTGTAATGGGCCTAATACTTTGTTTCAGAAGCAATTCTGAAGACGAGGGCCGATCCCCTTCGCGGAAGGATTTACCCTATTATATTAACTGCATTAATTTCAAAACACGTGACTGTGGAAAGGGATCCATAAATTTGATTAGTTTAAACATTCAGTTCATGTTTCACCAATAGGGTGTTTGTATGTAGCAAAGATTAATAAATTTCAGCGGATATACATTTTGCACTACTTCTTACATGATTACGTAGATTGCCTAAGCCCCCATGGTGGTTGTCAATGAATGGCTTGGGGGCAGAGGGTAACATTTATTGGTTATAACCTTGTCCCAGTCGAGGCTTGAATAGGGATCCTACAAGATGTGAGTCACAACTATTTTGCCTTAACTCGAAGTAAGACTTAAGAGGAGTATGTTCCATAAAAGAAGGAATTCTCTCCACCATACCAGTGAATTGTCGGAGAAGCAGAGGCTTGTAAAATTCATTACACCAAAGACAATCTTCAGTGTCTCAGCATTATATGTTCCCAGGGGATGGAAGGAAAATAAAAATAAAATTCCCTTCCTTTATCGAAAAAAATGGATTGTTTACTGAGATCAACTCCCCATAAAGACTCTGTGGTGTTTTTTCTTCTCCTCTTCTGTTTGACCTTCCATAGCTCATCTTCTCTCCTTATCTTTTGTTATTCTCCTTATTTTTCGATCAGCCAAATTTCCAAAGCCTTGTCGGTGCTCAGAGTACGATCAGATGCACGGTGGTGACTTCATGACACTTCCATTACACTGGACATACCTCCCTTAGGGATCACCCAGTTTAATCAGTGATAAAAGCCGAATGCGTACCCGATGGAGAACAGGAAACCTCAGAACGGCAGCCTTATATTCAGTGTGGCCCAGACGTTCATCCACAAAGCATTTCCATAGAGCAGTCCTTTCACTGAAACCGGAGATTCATTACTCTGCTCACGAGATCTCGCCAATCTCCCAATCTTGAACCAAGCGACGCTGATGCACACATATTCTCTCTATTTATCTATAACCAATCTTACTGCCCACAGCACAGCCCCTGTTCTTTTCCTTTGTCGTATTTCTTTCTCCGTCTTGGCTCCAAATATTGTCTTCAGACTTAAAACCCAAATAAAATAAGTAAAATAACCACAAATTCATCTTAATCCTGTCAAACTTATACCAGTTGTTTGGTATTACTAAACTGTGGTAGAAAATTTCATTAGAACGACCTCTGAGTCCGTTTCTAAGACTAATCAAGGGTTCAGGGCTGTTTAGTTGACCCAGAGTGTGTGCGGTAGGCACAAGGGACCTATATTGGCTGGAGCGCTCTGGGTTTGAAACAGACCGCCTCAAGTAACATATAATTACTTCAAACGGTTCCTTTGAGTTGACTAATTAGTGTTTTCCTTGTTTATATTGACGTTAGTGTAGCAATAAATTTGTAAGTGCAATGGAAAAGCGCATCGTCCCAGAATGAAGCAGTACACATACTTTAGTTGAGACACGACACGACACGACACGACACGAAACGACAAGACAAGACAAGACAAGACAAGGCACGACAGGATAAGACAAGACAAGACACGACATGACACGATAGGACACGACACGACACGACACACGACACAAGACACGATGCGATACGATACGACACGACAATACAAGACACGACACGAGACGACAAGACAAGACACGAAAAGACAAAAAAGGCAAGGCAAGGCAAGGCAAGGCAAGGTACGACACGACACGGCACGACACGACACGACACGACACGACACGACACGACACGACACGACACAAGACAAGACAAGACAAGACAAGACAAGACAAGACAAGACAAGACAAGACAAGACAAGACAAGACAAGACAAGACAAGACAAGACAAGACAAGACAAGACATGACGAGACGAGACGCGACAGGACGCGACACGATGTGACATATCCCACCTGTAATATTACCTGACTATTACGGAGGCAGTAACCTGCTGATGCTATTAATTATAACATGGATTATCAAAACACAAAACATATGACATTTTAATTCGATTCATGACCAGGTTTTGACCATAAGAATCATCATCAAGGGCACGTTACAAATAGAAACATAGGTTGTTGCAGATTTACGTCACAAAGTGTTACTATTTGTATCCAACAGATACACAGAGAAACTGCGGTTATTTTAAAACGTGTGTCATTATCGACAGCTGCTGCAGTGAAGGTCTTATTTTCTTGTTTAATACGCAGTGTATATTGATCTTTGATGTAGGATTAGTGCTCTTATTGTATCATCATGTAACAAACCGTCTGCGTCACGGGAGGTAAACAAATCAGACAGCGGCGGAATTAAACGAAATAAAGCGGTCTCGTGGACGAGGTTAAGTGCGACAAATACCTTCGACGTTTAGAATATTAAAGTTAACAAGGTTCTATAGGATAAAATCCAAATAAACCCGCCAGTTTTTACTCGTAATTTATCACGCTGCAACTTTGCGACGCATCGTAGCAGTGGCGGTTTTCTGTCCGATCGACCCAGCAACATATCATGTATAAAATGTCAACGACAAAGTAGGAAGCATCACGACTTAACATTTCAGAGCACGACACTCAACAGGATATAATGCACGTGCCCCACAGTTTAGACCATTTGTCGGAACACACTATAACACTAAATATAATCGGACAGCCTTGCGTTACGTGTGTCATTAATTATCGTCCAACACTTGGGGGACTTATTAACAAAACTTGAAATCAACTATAGGGGATGACGCATAGGTGGCTGCTGGGGTTTGACTGGCAGCCCCACTAAAACTGATACAAAGTATTCCGTTCCTTATTCTAAGAAAATCGCCACTACTTATTAAAATAAGTAAATAAGATCTGAACACAGAAACTCACTCGGTATTCTGTTGATTGCTCTCAGCGGTCGCAGCACACGGATTGTTCTTATTGCTGAAAGATTCATGTTTTCCACATTCAAACAATACTCCAAGGCACTGAAACAAACAAACAAATAAACAAGCGTCAATGCATATTTTACCTTTCAAAGCAGACTGATCTTCTTACTTTCAATTTGGCATCAGCCCCCTTTGTTATCTACAATATTAACCAAAAACTTTCGGACTGTCAAAAAGGTTTCATTATCATCGGTAATAATTAATAATAATACCTTATAGCGACACGTTTCGACTACTGCAAGTCATCTTCAAGCTATATGGTAGTGCAGAAATATAAACATTTTTAAAATGTACAACATATAAAAATTATGTGTCGGTCTGGATTGAGGTCTTATAACAAATTGACTTACATTTTGTGATTCCGTACTTTCTAAATGTGGTTACGTTTTTACAATCTCAGCCTGACGATGATTTAAAATAGTAGAAACATGTCACTATAAAGATAATATTAATTATTATTAGTATTAACAAAGATGTGTAGGTGTGAATATACTGCTGATTGCAGTTAGGACCGTAGGTATCCTTTGTTTAGTATTAAAAAATCTGCTGTTTGCCTACACTATGCTTTGATGCTTCGTACAACACTTGAAATAAAGACCGAATTACTTCCAATATTTTTATCACCTTTACTTTCAATTTTGTTTCCACAATTCAAGGCTTCTAACTTGTTAGTCTGTGAATATTGTACTCTCTGAGAACCTATGCCAGTGATTACCAATCTGTTTGAGCATATGGATTCGTTCTTAATATAAAAAATTTCTCTGACTCTCTCTCATATATATATATATATATACCAATAGATGCGTATCTGGAAAAAGTAAAGGAATTCATGTACAGGCCTATTGTAGGCCCAGAGGTTTCTAGGAGGTTGAGGTTCCAAGATATCGAGACAATCGGCACATGAACGCCTTTAACCCCAGGAGATAACCCTGGTACTCTTTTCTGTTAGATGCTGAGTCGACACGAGGGCCATAGTGGGCCGGAAGGATTATTTTGGTGAAAAATTCAAGTGACAACGTCGGGAATTGAACCTGCGACCTTCCGGGTTGTTTCGCAGTGTCTTGACCAACTGCGCCACCGCGTGCCCCCAGTTGTATATACAAAAGCTTTCAATTCAGAAAATACATAGTGACACAAAGATTCCAGCAGATGAACTGGCGATTTATTCACCAAGATAATAACAAGAGAAGAAGCCAAGCGCTGACTGGTGGAGCAATACCTGTCACAAAATTGCGTGAATTTCCGCGGCCCTTGGAATAATATCGTGGCTGACCACCAGCAGGTTGGAAACCATAAATTTATTACATTATATCTCCTTGGATCTGCAGATTATAATGGACTTTCTGACGGGTCTGGGGAACCTGGAAGGGGGGCTCGTACACCGGGGACTTTGAGAGATGAATGAGGGAGGGCTCTGGAAATGGATCATCTCCCTCTGTGGGAGCTCTATGAGGGGAACCTGTAGGTAGGGCTACTTTACTGGGAATCCCGAAGGATATGCTAAGTAATGGGAGTCTGTTTCCATGGAGGCCCCCTTTTGGGGAACATGGGCGGACGCTCCTTTCCTACGGCCTTCGAGAGAATGGTGAAATTTCTTTTTTATAAGCAGAAATGTTATGAGGAATTCGAGAGACATGTAAAAGAAGACTCTGGAAACGGGCAACTCTCTCCATAGGGGCCCCCGATGAGGAACCTGGAGGGTGTTCTTTACTGGGACTTTTGGGGAGACATGAAGGAGGGCTCTGGAAACGGAGCATCTCTGATTAATTTAACTTGGGTTCCTTTTTTGGATTCAGATTATGTTAGGAACCTGAGTTTGGGGGCAACCTGGAACTTCAGTGAAGGACCAGGGCTCCCATGACTTGGTATCAGAGTATGGGGAACGAAGGGCCTCTTTTAAGGCTTAGGTGCATTGGGACCGAAAAGACTCGAACCCAGTTACTACTCTACTCTACTCTCTGTCTTCTGACGGGAGATTATTATGGAGCTTAGGTGGAATAGTATTTGGCAGGGGAAAACTGAAACGTTCGGGCAGGAAAACCTACCAAAATAGCGCCGATACTCTGACAAGCACAAATATTACATGACATGCCCTGAGCTCGAATCCCGTGACTGGCTGGCGGCTAATGGACATGACTACAAGGACATGACCTAAAAGCGCCCGATGAAGAGTCCACAGTGATTGTTCCTATAACAGTGACCAGGGTAATTGCTTAGTGGTGCGGGGACGAGAGTCTGGTAAGGGGCGGGGAACACAGCGCCATGATTGCCAAGCGATTTATATCCGTTTCAAACACGTCCAGAGCTACTGAAGCTATGAATGTACTCCCAAGAGATTAAACGTTTTTGAAACAGACATTACGCTGCCGCCCCCCCTCCCCCCCAGGCGAGTCTAGCAGCGGCCACGCCGCGCTGACCGCAGCTACGGACCTCAGCTAGCCAGTAACTTTTAATGGCTACTGCAACAGCTGGCGTTGCGGTAAGATAACTGAACACTTACCCTGCAATAACAATGAAGAAGTCTAGTCTGTTCCAGGAATCTGCAAGGTAGGTCCCTTTGCCGTACACCCCCATGGCTACCATCTTCACAGACATCTCCAAAGCAAAGAACGCGAAGATGAAGTCGTCGAAGATCTGAAACACGATCAGGAACCAACGTACAAACTAGCTAAAACATTAACCTTTTCGAGTCTCCTGGTTACGTGATGCACCAACAAGTTTAACATTCAAGAATTATACGTTCTGCCCACACTGAATTTATGTGTTTTGTATTTATCTGAGAACAAACAGCGACTTGTGCCATTTACATAATAAACTGATTGGTTTTATAACCGAGATGAAAAGTGTTTACTGCGCGGTACGGACTTGGTCTTTAAATAAAACAGTCTGTGCTTCGTCTTTAAATGGTTATATACATTTATTTATTTTCTAATGCGTAAAATTTTGTCCTTTAGGAAGAGAAATTTGAGACTATCGCCACAGTAATCATGAAAATAACGTCGTGTTGTCTGGTAGACAAATTCCGACGTTTAGGGAACACGCTGTCTTCATTCTCAGCGTAAATAACATGGATATATTCTTCGGCTCATACTAATTGGTACTGTAACTACGACATAAGATATAAGGTTTATGATGAATACAGTCAGTTTATCTGAAACTTCGGTAAACGTCTACCAGACTACATGGCGTTACACATAAGAACATAGCAGTATTATTTTACAAAGTTTGTTTATTAAAAATGGCTATTGCTTTTAACTTTCGAACCCAATGTATAGTCAGACCGTATGTAGGTTTAGACATTGGGGGGGGGGGGGGGGGTGTTTCTTGGGGGGGGAAAGGTGGGAAAAGAAAACAACGTACACAAAAAAAGAGTGTGTGGGGGTGTTAGCGGAGATTATAAAAAAATATGGGT
>Ga0123355_10014154_pt1 | contig 12455 bp, 9 predicted proteins | sample TergutEmb28metaG_3_FD_89872 | JGI IMG/M metagenome (GOLD analysis project Ga0123355, IMG submission 89872) | Embiratermes neotenicus P1 segment gut microbial communities from Petit-Saut dam, French Guiana - Emb289 P1 | ecosystem: Host-associated > Arthropoda: Insects > Digestive system > Gut ...
AGAGTTGAGCGTGGACAACTTAACGTTTCTGACGAAGTTGAAATCGTTGGTTTCGCTGAAGAAACTCGTAAAGTTGTTGTTACCGGCGTTGAAATGTTTAGAAAACTTCTTGATTATGCAGAAGCAGGCGATAATGTTGGTCTACTTCTTCGTGGTGTTGCGCGTGATGAAATCGAGCGCGGACAAGTTTTGGCTAAACCCGGTTCAATCAAACAACACACTGCTTTTAAAGGCGAAGTTTACGTTTTGACAAAAGAAGAGGGCGGACGTCATACTCCGTTCTTCACTAACTATCGTCCGCAGTTCTATTTCAGAACTACTGACGTTACAGGTGTTGTTAATCTTCCTGATGGCGTTGAAATGTGTATGCCTGGGGATAACATCACTATGAGCGTTGAACTTACAACTAACATCGCTATCGAAAACGGATTGCGTTTTGCGATTCGTGAAGGCGGAAGAACGGTAGGATCTGGCGTTGTTACTGAAATCGTTAAGTAAATTTGAATTTTTAGATATTAAAAGAGCCGATTTTTAAAAATCGGCTCTTTTTTCTGTTGCTTTTATGGTGTTTTCCATTAAAATTGCTCGGGTCATTAATCCAACCCCTCCGGGAACCGGTGTAATAGCATATGCTTTGGATTCAACCTCCGAAAACTTAACATCGCCTACAAGCTTACCATCAGCATTTTTGTTCATCCCAACATCAATTACAACCGCGCCGTCTTTAATCATATCAGCGGTGAGAAACTCCGCTTTGCCGATTGCTACGACAACAATGTCGGCGCGGCGTGTAACCATTGCCAAGTCTTTTGTGCGCGAATGACAAATTGTAACGGTACCGTTTTTGTGAAGCAACAGCATTGCTTGCGGTTTTCCAACAATATTACTTCGTCCGATTACAACGCACTCTTTACCCTCAATTGGAATGTTGTAATAATCAAGCATTGCCATAACGCCCGCCGGTGTGCAGGGTAGAAAATCATGATTTCCAATCATGATTTTTCCGACATTTGTAGGGTGGAACGCATCAACATCTTTTTCCGGATTAATTGCGTTTATAATTTTTTCCTCATTTATATGTTTCGGAAGTGGTAGTTGGACCAAAATTCCCGACATATCATTGCGGTCGTTTAGCTTATTCACAAGTTCCAAAATTTCCTTTTCGGTTGTGTCGGCGGGTAGTGCGTATTCTTCGGTCACAATTCCGATTTCCTCACAGTCACGCTTTTTGCCATTCACGTAAACACGGCTTGCGGGGTCGTTTCCTACGATTACAACCGCCAAACCAGCAGGTTTACCGAGTTCTGTGAGCTTTGCCGCGCGAACTTTTAGCTCGTCCTTGATTTTTTGTGATACCACTTTTCCGTCTAAGATTATTGCCATGGTTATTTCCTCCTTTGTTATAAGAACCGCCTTTCGGTGGTCTAATCAAACATTCCTTGCCATATCCTATCAAATCAAATCGTTTTGCCTTGCAAAGCGCCTCATAAACAAGCTGAAAATTTTTTGGGTTTCGATATTGCAGCAACGCGCGCTGCATTTGTCGTTCCTTATACGATTTGGGAACATAAACTTTTTCACCTGTCAGCGGATTTAAACCTGTATAATACATGCAGGTTGACAGCGTTCCCGGCGTTGGATAGAAGTCTTGTACCTGCTGCGGCTGATATTTTATATCTCGCAAGTATTCGGCAAGCGCGATTGCGTCACTAAGCGTGCTTCCCGGGTGAGCAGACATCAAATACGGAACTAAAAATTGGTTCTTTCCCAGCTCCATGTTAATTTGTTCATATTTTTTTCGGAATTTTTCATAAAGCGAATTTTTTGGCTTGCCCATATTCTGCAAAACCTTATCCGAAACGTGTTCAGGCGCGACTTTCAATTGTCCGCTGATATGATGCTTTATTAATTCAGTTAAAAATTTATCGTCTTTATCCGCCATAATGTAGTCGTATCTAAGCCCTGAACGGACGAAAACTTTTTTAATACCTTCAATATCGCGAAGTTGGGTTAAAAGATTTAAATAATCCTTATGCGATACATCTAAATTTTCGCACGGCGCGGGATGTAAACACTGACGATTTTTGCATGAACCATTCGATAATTGCTTGTCACACGCCGGTTTTCGGAAGTTCGCCGTTGGGCCGCCAACATCGTGAATGTAACCTTTAAAATCCGGATTGTATGTAAAATTTTTCGCTTCGTTTATAATTGATTTGTGTGAGCGTGATGTTACAATTCGTCCTTGATGAAACGTCAACGCGCAAAAGTTACAGCCGCCAAAACAACCGCGGCTTGACACAATGCTAAACTCAACCTCATTTAACGCTTCAATTTTATTAAGTTTTTTATGAAGCCCATCATTAGAATCCGCCAACCCCTCATTTTTACACCCTTCATAAATGGGGTGATATGTACGCTCAAACGGCAGTGAGTAAATAAAATCAAGTTCGCGTGTAGAAAGAGGTTTTGCCGGCGGATTTTGCACTATAATTTTATCACCGTGTGGTTGTGCTACAACCTTGCCGCGAATTGGGTCTTGCTCGATATATTGCAACCGGAACGCTTCGGCGTATGCTGATTTGTCTGCGCTAACTTCTTCATAAGACGGAACTATTATTGTGTTTTCGGGCAAGTTCGCGTTTATATCTGCAACATATGCTGTTCCTGAAATATTGTGTAGGTGTGAACCAAAGCCCTCTTTAGTAAAGAGGGTGCCCGATAGGGCGAGTGTTTTGTTGTCCTGCAATCTCTCCGCAATTTCTACAATGGCTCGTTCGCCCATTCCGAAAACAAGCAAATTAGCGGTAGAATCAATTAAAATGCTTCGCCGAACCTTATCTGAAATATAATCATAATGCGCGAATCGTCGCAAGCTCGCTTCAATGCCGCCGATAATAATTGGCATATTTTTGCCGAACGCTTCGCGAATTCGATTACAATATTTTATGGTCGTCCTGTTAGGACGACTTTTGTGAAGTCCGTCATTAGGGTTCGCCGAGCCGGCGATGCCCATTCGGGCTTTGGTCGCCCTATCCGGACGGCGCAAGGCTTGGTTTGCACTATATGGGTCGTCAGAGCGAACTTTCTTTGACGCGGTATAATTCGCGACCATACTATCCAAATTTCCGGCAGACACTAGAAAGCCAAGTTTAGGTTTGCCAAGTTTCATAAAATCATCGCAAGTTTGATAATTCGGTTCGGAAATAATTCCGACCGTAAAGCCGTTTGCTTCCAACACGCGCGGAATAACCGCGCACGCCCACGCAGGATGGTCAACATACGCGTCGCCTGTTACAAAAACGAAATCAAGTTGTTCGATATTCCGCTGTTGCATATCCAATTTTGAAATAGGTAGAAACATAAAGATTATTGTATCATATTTACGGTGATGTGTCAAGATTGCGAGTAATTATGAATTTTTAAAAATTTTAGAAAAAAGTATTGACGTCAGACATCCGACCTGGTATAATAAAAGAAAGAAGGTAAAATTGCATGTCCGATGTGCGAACTGTTTTCACTACGACCGAAGTCGCTAAATTGTTGGATATTAGTGCAGCATATTTAGTTAGATTAGTCAAAGAAATGCGTTTTAGTGAAAAGGAGGTAAGGAAAGCAGGGAAAGGAGGATATTTATTTAGTATAGAAGCAGTAAAGAAGTTACAAAATAGGTAAATTTTAAGGAGATGTTTTTTTAATGAATTACATAGACGATATTTTCAAGCGAACAAATTTGCAACATCTTCAAAGTTTTTTACTACAAGGCAACGACTGTGGGGAAATTAACAATAAAGCATATAAGCAACGAATTGACGAGGCGAGAAAAGCTGCTTTTAAGAAAATTGAGGAAAAATTCGATAATGAAGAACTTGATGATATTGCAGGAAATATTTTCGATTATGTAAGCGTTGTGCAAGATGTTCATATGGAAATCGGAATAATTTGCGGCGCAAAGCTTATGATTGAACTATTGGCTAAATCACCTTAATACAAAATTCCTCACATGCTGTCGCGCAATAACCGCAAAGAACACATTTCTCGTAATCAACAACAAGCTTTCCGTCATCTAAATCTGAAAAATGATACAAATTCCCCTCCTTGGAGGGGTGGCACGCGTCAGCGTGACGGGGTGGTTTGCTTGACTGAGGATTGTCAATTCTCAATGCGCCTTGCTTGCAGCGTGACACACAAGAACCGCAAGCGCTACACCAGCTTTCGATATGCAACCTACGTGTTTTTGTTGGAAGTTGTTCTTGTGATTTTCCCTCAAATTTTGCGATATTCCAATCAACTTCGGCAATTGACTGCATTCCGATTGCAATGGAATGAATGCTTGGCTCATTAAGCACAAAATCTAAAGCGGTATGAACATCGCCGATTAAATTTCCGCCGCCAAGAACTTTCATGGCATAAATGCCGATGTTTCGTTCATTTGCAATTCTTATGGCGTTAAGCATTTCATCAACAGTGCCGTCAACAATTCCAAGTCCGCGTTTGTTAATCATGGGATGAATAACGTCAATTTCATTTAATTTTGTTGCCGCGCGAACCCCTGCAATATGATGTGTCGAAATTCCAACCGCACGGATAATTCCGCGCCCTTTGCACTCACAAAGATATTCAAACGCCTCTCTGTGTCCTTTTAACGTATGTTCATTTTCTTGTTCATGAAGCAAGAAAATATCAATATAATCACGATTTAACTCTCGTCTGGCTTCTTCCACTGCGGCTATGGCAGTCTTTTGGTCGTAAGCGTAAGTTTTACTTGTTATCACCGTATCAAATTTTTGTGAAATTTCCATTCCGCGGCGAATATGCGGATAGGTTTGATAAAGCTGTGCCGTGTCAATAAAATTCACACCTTGTTCAATGGCATAAGCAATCACTTCGCCTCCGGCACTGATTGACATATTCGCTTGCAACGGACCAACGGTAAGCGCGCCGAAACATAGGCGGCTAACTTCGATATTTGATTTTCCTAATATAATATTTTGCATACAATCTCCTACAAAAAAGGGAGCTTTCGCTCCCTTTGAAGTTAATTTAATTATTATTGACGCACAATTTCAACAACCATTCTAACGCGTCCTTCTGACATATAAATTGCCAATTCAGTTGGTGGATTCGGTGTAACATCGTCTCCAAAGTCAACGTCTTCCAAACGACGGAAGGATTGTAAACTTTCAAGCATATTAATAGTTGATGGAAGAACTGTGAACTCAGTTCCTGCCGCGTTCAGTGTAACTGTGAAGAATCTTGCTCCCGTGAAGTTTGCGCGAGAAATGATTGCATTCGGCGGAAGTTGAGTAAGATTCATTCCGAGCGTTAATATTTGAGCCGCAAGCTGAACGTGTGTTGTTTGTGTTCCGTCTTGGTTTTGGTCAAATTCCAAAACGCTTCCGCTTATAAATCTGAATATAGCATTGTCAGCACCAAGTCCCTGATTAGAATGTCCCGGTTGAGTTCCGGTTGCATGTCTTGCAATACCGGTTGGATTTACTCCGCGCACTCTCATAAGAACTTCAATTTCGTTAAGATGTCCATCACCCGTTGTTCCGAATCTGAACATATCTCCTCTATTTAATGATTCAACCAGACTAACTCCTTCCGGAGCGACTCGAACACTTACAAGATTTTCAGATGTATGATTCCACACATTAGCGGTTGTAACCGTTTCGCCGCCAACCAATTCCGAACTGATAGAATCGAAAATATTAACAACTGTTGCGGGATTGATTTCATTATCCGCTTCGCCGTATAGAACAATTACGCCGACAACACCAATTCCCGAAACGTTAAATGCATCAAGCTGGTAAACCGAGTAGTTTCTGAATGTGTTGTTATTATACCTCGAAACGGTAAATCGTGTATGCTCGCGGCGGTCATTTGGAACACGGAATATTAAAGTTCCGCTTGCGCCTGCTTGCGGACGCAACAGTGGAAGTCCTGTATTTCCTTCAAGCACTCCGTTTCGGTATGTGTAAGTTTGTGCGCCTGCCGCAGCGTCAATAGTTAAGCCATCGCCAAGCACAGTGGTAATTGAGTTAATTACATTGTTACCGCCCATAACGGTTGTTGTAAACCTTACAAGTCCGGTAAATTCTGTGCCCCGTACCGAAGAGCCCATTGTCGGATTTCTCAAATCGCTGTTTTGCTCTATTGCCGCATCGCGCAGAAGGTCAAGCTGATTAGCCGGATTGGTTTCAAGAGTTCCGTTAATTCTAACGTTTGGCGACAATTCAAGATCTTGTCTTTGTCCGTTTTGGTTAATAATACGAACCTGTGCTCTTTGGTTTCCAAATCCTGCGGTGCCTGACAAGTCTGCTGCCATAATATATCCGAACATTTCATTGCCTTGTGACGCCGTAGGGTTGTAAGCAACGATATTACCTTCAATATCAAGGTAGAATGTTGCATTGTCGCCAAGGGTTAATCTATTTTGTCTTGTTGCAGTATCAAATATTGCAAGAGGTGAAAATCCAAATCTTCTTCCGCCAACAACAATAGAATCCCCTGCATCTTCTGTGATTACGCCGCTTGCGGTTTGGCGAACAACAACAGCAGTACGAAGTCGTCTGCCCGGATTGCGGCTTTCCATTAAATGAACAACATCCCATTGTCTTATTTGCCCGAAAGACATTGTAGCTCCGTTTTCACCGATAATTCTGACATCACTGTTTGGATCGTCAATATCAAGCGCAAGAACACGTGCGCTTGTCCGTCCGAAAGCTAAAACTTCGGTAATTTGAGGTTGCGGAGTTCCTACCGTTGTATTTACCACAAAAACATCAAAACTTTCGATAAAAATAACGTCAAACTGTCCGTTATTATTGCTGTCAATCAGTCTTACCGATCCAAGTTCAGGAAGCATATCAGGATCAAATCTGCTGGCGCCTCTATTGCCGCCTGCTAGCCTGCCGTTGTATATAACAACATTGTCGTCAGCTATTCTGGCCGAAACAGATGATCTGTCGGTTTCGGGATTTCTGAAATATCTAATGTTGTTAAAGTCAGACATTCCGCTGTCAAGCTGGTTTGCGTCAATTTCAATTGTGTTCCCACGTGTTCTGGTAGCAAGAATTATGGTTCTTACTTCTGCCACTGAATCAATGGAGTAGTAGAAAGTAACTTCATATCCCAATATTCCGCGAAGTTCCGGTGATGTTGTGCGGTAAGTAATAGGTTCGCTTGCTCCGCGCGTAATAATTTGAATTTCATCGGCACGCAAATCAACTTCAGGGCTAAACAGTCCTGTTAAATCATTAGCTGAAACTTGTCCAATCGCTCGATTAACTCTTAATCTATCATTTAAAAGCGTTTGAGTTGTTGGAGTTGTAACATCGTTGATAATGCTCATAATCGGAACTTCTAAGGAATTATAAATAAGTTGTGCGTTAGTTTGTCGTGTTGCCGGAGCGCCAACCGTTCCTTCCGTGTTCACAATGATGTTTCTTTGTGAGGCAACAACCATGTAACCCGAGAACCATGTTTCGCCTTCGTTATTTGCTGCAATCATTCCATATCCAAGCGCACGCAAAATCATAGCAATTGCTTGCTCAAACAATACATTTTCATTTGGCGCGAACAAGCCTTCACCAATACCGTTAACAATTCCCATTCTGTAAGCGGTAGCAATGTTTGGGATTGCCCAATAAACACCGTCAATATCGGTAAAAGGAATATCAGCGGTACCTTCTCCGATTTCTTCAAGGTTGAGTGTTCTCATAAGCATTGCAGTAAATTCTGCGCGAGTAACATTTCTCTCCGGCGCAAAATATCCACCGGGAAAACCTCTAACAATGTCAAGTGCTGAAAGCACTGTAATAGCATCGAAGTGTGTATGATTTGCCGGAACATCAGGGAATGAACCGCCGCCTGCTGATGTAAATTCAGGCTCGGATGTAGTATCGGCAATTGCTGTCAAAGGAACAAGCGTTGCGGCAAGTGCAACTATAAGCACTATCGCCAGCATACCTCTCAAATTTTTCATAATTTTTCCTCCTTAAAAATTAGAGCGATAAGCCGCCCTCTTTTAAATTTATATTTTGCGCGATAACTCTGCACCTTAAATTCTAACATTTTTCCCCATGTTTGTCAAGTTTTTTTGACAAAAATGCTGTTACGATTGGGTTAAGTTTACATTACAATCCAGTGACAAGGTTAAAATTATAATCATCTGTAATTATTTACATTATAGCATAAAATTATTAATGGAAGAAATTTCAACTTAGTTTTTTTGCTTTCGCATAACGCAACCAATTTCAAGATTGCAATCAACTTTCATTTTGATAATACTTTGAGGCTTGTTTGCAACGTCAATAAGTTCACCTTTTTCGTTGAACATTTCTTCAATGGTTTGAATATGAAATTTTCCGAAAGGGCGCAAAAATTCAACAGTATCACCTTTAAAAAAGCGATTTTTTTGCAAAATGGTTGCAAGTTTGGTTGTGTTGTCATAGCTTTGCACAACGCCTGCCAAATCATATTCGCGAATGTACGACGAACTATGATAATGCTGTTCCGCGCTTCCCGGTTTATTAAAGAAAAATCCGGTCGTATAATCACGGTGACTGATTTTACGTAATTCAGCAAGCCAATCAGGATTGAATTTAAAATTTTCCGGATCTTTATAATACTCGTCAATAGCATCACGATAAACAGCTGCACAGGTCGCGACATAATACTCATTTTTTACGCGGCCCTCAATTTTAAGTGACGCCAAGCCGCTTTCAATCAACTTATCAACGTATTCAATCATGCATAAATCTTTTGAGTTAAAAATATAGGTTCCGCGCTCATTTTCATAAACCGGTAAATATTCACCCGGACGCTGTTCTTCCATTAAGTGATAGTTCCATCGGCATGGTTGCGCGCAATTACCTGAATTCCCATCGCGATTTGCCATATAATTACTAAGCAAACAGCGCCCGGAATATGAAATGCACATTGCGCCGTGAACAAATGCTTCCAATTCAAGCGTTTTAGGGATGTTATCCTTGATTTCACGGATTTCTTCAAATGATAATTCTCGCGCTAAAACAACGCGAGTTGCTCCAAGTTTATGCCACATTTTCGCGGACTGATAATTCGCAGTGTTTGCCTGCGTGCTGATATGAATATCAATGTCCGGCAATTCTTCTCGCGCAATATCAAACATCCCGAGGTCCGAGATGATAATTCCGTTAATGGGAATGTGTTTAATGTCGTTTATAAACTTGCGAAACACCGCAAGGTCAGCGTTATGCGGAATAATATTAGCGGCAAGATAGATTTTTTTGCCGAGCTCGCGGGAATATTCGGAAGCTTGTTCAATATCGGCAATCGAAAAATTACCTGCCGCTGTGCGGAGTGAGAATTCATCACCGCCGAAATAAACGGCGTCCGCACCATATTTGAATGCTGTTTTTAATTTTGAAAAATCTCCTGCCGGGAGAAGTAACTCGATCTTTTGCATGGTAATACCTCATTTATCTACCCAATTTAGTTTTTCTTAATCCGAAATATAAAAATCCGCCCAAAAGGTAACATGCGACAACTTGTCCCGCCCCAACCGATAACATTACCAAGTATACAGGAATTGCAGGATACCATAATATTCCCACATAAGTTCCGACAATAATTGCATTCGCTAAAACCGGAGGAATCGCCGCGAGCAAAAATTTTGGAAGTTCTTTGACTTTCGTCTTTGCTAAATCTCTTCCGATTTGGTAAGTCATAATAGATGCTAAAAGAGATGTCAAGCTTCCAAAAACTATATCAATAATATTTGGAAATGGAGAGAAAATATTTGCAATCAGACAACCGATAAATACGCCCGGAATTGCTGCCGGCATAAACAACGGCAAGATGGTTAACGCTTCGGCTATGCGAATTTGAATCATCCCATAACTAAACATTGCATTTGAGAGAACTAATGCGACATACAATGCGGCAATAATCCCCGCTTGCGCAAGCGCGCGTGTGGTTAGAAACTTACTTCTAATAGACATATTAAATGCCCTCCTTATTGGTTAGGCAGTAAAGGTCTGCCAATATATTTTAATTATTTTTTTTCGATTTTAACCATACAATAAGTACCGCAATGTCGGCAGGAGAAACTCCGGAAATCCGCGATGCTTGCCCTAACGAATGGGGGCGGATTTTTGAAAGTTTTTGCCGTGCTTCGATTCTGAGCCCGTCAATTTTATCATAGTCAATGTCTTCCGGCAGCGTTTTTTTCTCTAATTTTTTAAATTGATTGATGTGCGTTAATTGCCGTGAAATATAACCTTCATATTTTATTGAAATTTCTACCTGTTCACAAATGTCGGCAGGCAATTGTGGGCGTTCCTTATCAATTTTACCAAGTGCTTTGTAAGTTATTTCAGGTCTGCGAAGCAAATCGGTGGCTCCGATGCCGTTTAAAGCCTCTGTGCTGTTTTGTTCCCGCAAAAACTGTAAAACCTCATCTGACGGCGGAAAATTCAGCTTTTCCAATCGTTTAATTTCGATTTTGACTAACTCTTGCTTTCGTAAAAATTTATCATATCGCTCTTGTGAAATTAATCCAATTTCAAACCCGAGCGGAGTTAAGCGTACATCGGCATTGTCCTGCCGTAAAATGAGACGATATTCGGAGCGTGATGTCATCATTCGATAGGGTTCCAAAGTTCCTTTTGTAACCAAATCGTCAATCAGCGTGCCGATATATGCTTCACTTCTGTCAATCACAATCGGCGATTTATCTTGCAATTTTCTCGTAGCATTAATTCCGGCAACCAAACCTTGAACCGCGGCTTCTTCGTAACCGCTTGTACCGCAAAATTGTCCCGCGCCGTAGAGGTTAGGAATGTTTTTAAACTCCATTGTGGGCGACAGTTGAAGCGGGTCGATACAATCATACTCAATTGCATATGCATGCCGCATAATATGAGCGTTTTCAAGTCCCGGCAAACTTCGCACCATTTGTTCCTGAACATCTTGCGGCATACTGCTTGAAAATCCTTGAAGATAAATTTCTTCGGTATTTAAGCCCATAGGCTCGATAAAAAGCTGATGCCTGTCCTTATCAGGAAAACGAACAATTTTATCCTCAATGGATGGGCAATAACGCGCGCCGATTCCTTCAATTCCACCTGAATACATTGGCGAACGATGTAAATTTTCATGGATAATCCTGTGCGTTTCCGCATTGGTATATGTAATGTGACAGTCTATCAAATTTTTGCCGACGTTTTCACTTTCAAACGAAAATGGAGTAATTTCATCATCACCCGATTGTTTGCCAAGGTTGGAATAATCAATTGATTTTGCGTTAATTCTCGGCGGTGTTCCGGTTTTGAAGCGTTGAAGCTTAATTCCTAATTCACACAAGCATTCCGACAGTTTATCAGCAGGAAAAAGTCCGTCAGGACCGCTATCTTGCGTAAATTCGCCCATTATAATTTTAGACTTCAAATATGTTCCGCTGGCGATGATTATTGATTTGCACGGGTGAATCGCACCTGCCGCTGTTTGTGCCGAGACGATTTTTCCATCATTGTCGACATTAATTTTTACAATTTCGCCTTGTAAAATATCCAGATTTTCTTGGCATTCCAAACGATATTTCATCTCTTCTTGGTATAGTTTGCGATCAATTTGCGCTCTGAGGGAATAGACCGCAGGGCCTTTTCCGCGATTAAGAATTCGTGATTGAATAAAGGTTTTGTCGGCAACTTTTCCCATTTCGCCGCCAAGCGCGTCAAGCTCGCGAACAAGGTGGCCTTTTGCAGTTCCGCCTATACAAGGATTGCATGGCAAATTTGCAAGGCTGTCCAAGCTTATGCAAAAAATAGCGGAATTACACCCGAGCCGCGCGGCTGCAAAAGCCGCTTCGATTCCCGCGTGTCCGCCGCCGATTACTATTATGTCGTATGATTTTGAGGTGTATGTCATTGGAATGCTCCTAAAATGATTGCAATATTGTTTTTTATAGGGGCGACCATTGGCCGCCCGTTGACAGGATATATTTTACAGTAACCCCTGCCAATACGCCCCCTCTATACCTGAATGGGTTGTGGAGGGTTTCAAGGTTGAAACTGTGCGGAAGCTGGTTTCCGAACGCATCGAATCCATAATCTGCAACCATATTCCCTGAGTTGTTCACCAAGCCCATAACATCGCCAAGTCCGTTGTGGAGGTAGCGGAACACCTGCCCGTTGCTCTGCCTTGTCGAAATCAACTGTCCGCCTAAGCCACGATGGAACGTGTGCAGATTCTCTCCAACCATGTCACCCACGATGAACATTCCATCCCACAAGTGCCGCGTTTCAACTCCGTTCACCGTCTTCGAAGCCCGCATTCCGTTCGCGTGATATGTGTATGTTGCCAGCATATCATATGTTTGGAATGTTGTCAACCTATTAAACGCGTCAAACTCGAATATTTCAACACTTCTGCTTCCCGTTGAGCCGCTTATTTGCGGCTGAGTTCCT
>Ga0123355_10014155_pt1 | contig 12455 bp, 6 predicted proteins | sample TergutEmb28metaG_3_FD_89872 | JGI IMG/M metagenome (GOLD analysis project Ga0123355, IMG submission 89872) | Embiratermes neotenicus P1 segment gut microbial communities from Petit-Saut dam, French Guiana - Emb289 P1 | ecosystem: Host-associated > Arthropoda: Insects > Digestive system > Gut ...
CCCGGGGGTAAAGTGCGGCCGGGGCGTGCTGCTGACCACTTACCCCCTTCTAGTGCCGCGGTCATGGAAGAGTAGAGCTATACCTCTACCCACCCTCTGGGCCACACCGGGCCTGTAACGGGATCACTTTACCTTTACCTTTACCTTTATTATTTCGCTGTAATTTAATGACACTTATTCCAGTCACAGTAACAGGCTGCTATGAGACGCAATAGCTTCTGACATTGACTGATTCGAAAGTTATTTAACCCTATCCTATTATTTGCGGAGATTGTTTGACATATATTTCAACAAAAATAAGGATTTTTTTTTTATGTTTTGCTGACCGTGCATCTCGGTATAATCTTAGTAATTAACCAAATTGATGCACAAAATCTTGTTTTATGATAAGTTTATTATATTCCTTTACATGTTTCGAGCACTATGTGCCTATCATCAGGGGGTCAAAATTGTATTATACAGCATCTAGTATCATCTCTTGTAGGTGGCCGTCCGGTGCACAAGTTGAGAGTCTTCTCTCAACCTGTGCACGGGACGGCCACCTATAGGTGTCATGATACCAGATGCTGTATAATACAATTTTTACCTCCTGATGATGAGCACATAATGCTCGAAACATGTAGAGGCATATAATAAACTTATTATAAAACAAGATTTTGTGCATCAAGTTGGTTAATTACTAAGACCAACAAGGAATTTGTTATCAGGGTTTTACTCTCAAATATTTCAAGAAATATTATGTACCACAGAGTTGGATCGTGACGTGTTTCGCATGTACGGACGATGAATTTCCTGCAGATGCTTGTAGCAGTTAACTCCCTCTGTTGTTGGTAGGTAATCTCAGCGCAGTACCCTGATGCATGTCACTTGTGCAGTACAGAACGGAAAGGGAGACCTGAATAATAGACACGCGTTTCTACATACATACAGCTTGAATCCAGAGACACAGTGCTTAATTAAGGGAGTTACAAAACGTTTGGCTGAGATAATCTACCATAATCGTTAGAACATCAATGACACTTCTGATTTAGCAAAGCTGCTTCACTTACGAAGTCTTCAGAGGCTGCAGGTTGGATGGTTATGATCTGATTTGTGGCAGAAGGCCAGCGACCTATCCCGACCGGCTCTGTAGCCGACCTAGCTTCATGTCTGAAGGAAACTAGGATCAGTTTCTTTTCACTGAAGTCTCCTGAAACCTCCATAAACTGCCGAGATTAATAATGCATGTCTTTCTTACGTCTTCAATTTGCCTTCTCAATCGGAGAAGAGCGTTCTGAAGTGTAATTGGGCAATTACGGCCTATTAGTAAAGGAAGTGTATAATTTACCGGGTAGCGAATAATATCACCTATTTTGTACAGCGAACGCCTCAATTTCGATTTTACTCTTGCGGATCCATTGCTATAACAGCAGATCCCTAGGCGCTGGTTTGACGTAGTTGCGTTTGTTACAGTGCTGAAAACAAGCGTCAGCATGGCAGAGATTGTGGAAACTGGTAGGCTGTGGCGTTTTCATATTTGAGCTCCATCCCTCCTTAATGTCTCCACTGATTTGCCCAGTCAGCTATTACCTCATTCCCTAAAACAGGCACTCACAAACCCACACGCCGAACCACCCACTACCCTCCACAAACACACTCACACACTCACTCACTCACTCACTAACTCACTGACCTATTCATAAACTCAAACACTTCTCCCACACACTTCACAAACCAAACCAAATTAACACACACTGGCACATCGGTTAATGACTCACAACTACGTGCACACCCACATACTGCTTACGCACTCACCCACCTATCAACCGGTTACAAATTTACTACCTTTCAGTCTCTCATTAACTCGTTATGTCACGCTCACTCACTAACACCCACTAACATACACTCTCATTAGGTCCTTCAGTCACATTCTAACCAAACCAAAAACACGCATTTGGGAATATCTGTCTAGAAATGCTTGCATCGTCATTCATGACATGGCGACTCACAAACAATTTTTCCGTTTCTTTATAACGTAATATGTGCAAAGGAATCTAAGTAATTAAGTAACTCAGGCACAAACAAAAGACTGAACCAACAAATAAGCTGGTCCATCTGCGGCTCGTGAGGTAGCTATGTAGCACCGGCATTAGAGAAGCATTTTTGTACACGGTCGAAAATTTTGAACACAGGACAGGAACAGAAGGTAAACGCTTTTCTTGGCGTGTAAATTCACTTTTATTTCCGGAAAAACAGCGCTGTGGAAGCGTGCGAAGTGGCGTGGCAAGATGGAGACCGGCGTGTTTTGAGTGGTCAGCGGTCCTCCAGTGAACTGGTTAGTTAGGGTTATTTCGTTAGTTAGTTAGTTAGTTAGCGCTTTCTGTCGCGAAGGTGATGTCACTTCGGTCTCAGTGTTCGGCACCTGTCTGAAGTCTCAATATAAGTTCATCCGTTATTGTGTTTTGCCTTTTCGAGCCTGAATAGTGATCGCCAATGTCCCTGTCCTAAGCCAGACAAATCCAGTCCACACCTTCTCATCATGTGCCTTTAGGGAACTTTTAATGTTATCCTCCGATTTCCTGTTAGTCTTCCAAATGGTCTCCTCTTGTCAGGTTTTTCGACCACAACTTAAAATGAACATCTCTTTCCTCTCCTACTTTCATCCAGTTTATCCCATTTTATCATTGTAATGACGCTTACCAAATATCTAAAGGTTTATAATTTCAGTAGTGATTCGAAAGCGCAACAGTTCAAAGAGCTTACTCAGTGAAAGCTGAAGGACAGAATAATCCGTTTCTCTATACAATTTCTCGTTTCCTACTCACTATAAAACGACAGTCCTTTCGGAATGTCATTTTCTCGCGATCCACATATATCATAAAAGCCCAGATATTATCCCGAGATACAGCAACGAATCTACGGCACGTTGCTTTCTCGATGCTAGAGAAGATATTTGCAATTCCAAAGCAGGACCGGCCTGCACTACTCTTGTGTCCACACGCTCAACCTTTTTACTCGCGGAACAGAAAAGCGCTTAGATTTACTCCTAAAAATCTGCACCTGTAAATGTTTCGGGGAGGATTTTCGTGTGCGTCCGATTTGGGGCTTTGGAGTGGACTGTCGCTTCATGCATGAGGATTACACGCTCCTACGTGTATAAAATCGTACATGCTTAAGCAAGACAATTCCCTGACAAAGTATATAAAGTACGCTCAATACATCTCGGTAACCTAACAACAGGATCGCTAGTGTATACTGAGAGGAAACATATCTCATACGTGTTTCAGAAGTAAAAGGCAAAGGTAAAGGTAAAGTGCACCCTTCTACAGGCACTGAGGCTCTGTAGATGCCGTACGGCCCATAGGAGGAGTCGAAGTATAGCTCTACCCTTTCTCGACCACGGCACTAGAAAGGGGTGAGAGGTCAGCGTCACGTCGCGGCTGCTCTTTACCCCCGGGAAAGACCCGGTACCCAGTGTAGAGTAGACTGGGTGGACCCCAGGGCCGATCTGGAAAGGTGTGGAAAATCTCGCCCCTACCTGCGTTTGATCCCCGGACCGTCCAGCCCGTAGCCAGTCGCTATACCGACTGAGCTACCTGGCCCACGTTTCAGAAGTACCCGGAATGGATTCTGGCAAGTGTAGCTGTTCCGGCTGAGACTTTTGTGTGTCGTTCTATTTATCTAAATTAATGGTGGATTAATGATTTCAAATGGGCTCCATTCTTTTCATGTCATATATTTTCCTGATTCGTCTTCCATGATCATATTCCTGTACAGAATTCCCCACACGACAAAGACTCTAAAAAGCCGTGTAATCGAATTTACACTTTATTGCAAATAGTACGTACTATCTAGTAAATTATATACTTCTTTTCTTGCGATATGGGAATCAGGCAGCTCGCTGTGTCTGTTCACGCTTGCATATGATCCGTGACCAAATATACACATAACGTACAGTCAAGTGCTAAAATAATGGCAACGGTAAAACATCACATATTATGCAACGTGACAGTTTTTGCTGATCATCTGCTGTCATGAGACTATACTTTAAAGGAAGCTGCAAACTACAGGGCTTTGCATTAGAAGAACAAAATTGTTTTAAAATTTTATTGGGAAAAGTAGCGGAATGAAATCAGTTAACAACATTAAGCACTGTTGGGGCAGAGAATATCAAACAACAGAATTTCTGAATTTAGGGAGACAAATTAAATGCCTAAAAATTTAGCCCAACTGCGGATTTATTTTTTACCGTCGTGAAGCTTTCCCGTTGTATGAACATAGTATTGTTTGAAATGTGTAGGAACTATCAGATTTTTCCTCCCATCTTTCGGTCGAACAGACACGTAAGAGAACACAAACATATATTTTATGTAAAGCAAATAGAGTTGGAATGAAAGTGGCTCATATCCGGGAACTATAAAATAAACGCAAATGGAAATTGAAAGTAAGAGTGTACCGGACAAAATAATGGTAGCCTACAGTTGTTAACTATCTCTTTTGGGGCATGTATTTAGCGTGAAACACGTTCGTGACACCAACTTGTGACTGTTATATCAGACACATACTTTGCAATGGATTTTATCTATATATGGTTCGATCCCAGCTGGTGTCAGTGGATTTTTCATTGATATAAAATCTTTCCGATCGCACTATGGCCCTGGGTTCGACTCAGCCTCTAACAGAAATGAGTACCAGGAATATTTGTTGGGGGCAAAGGCGGCCGGTGCGTAAGGCTGACAACCTACCACCATCCTGTGCCGTTGTCACGAAATCTGGGAGCCTTAACTTCCTGGAACCCTCTGGGCCTCTCCAGGCCTGTAATGGGACTGCGTTACCTTTACCTTTACATGTGTCTGTAAGGTACTGTAACACACATGAAGCTGAAAAATAGCGTGCTTCTTGCAATGACTTTACGTGTAAGTTTTACTGATAAATACAAATTAGTGGTAATGAGTATTAATCCTTTTTGAACCAACTAAATTAGACCTATTCAATTTAGACATTGCTGGTGGAATGTGAAGCAGTGTTTATTGCACAGTTTACAGATAGTGACTATATTCTGCATGAGCTGTGTGGATAGCGGTCACACCAATAACAACCGTGCATGTGATAGCAGCAAATAACAGCTGACTGTTGTCGGCGTCTCATTAAGCACGTTTAAACTTCCTCTTTGACATTCTCTTGTACCCTTGATATTCAGTATCTCTGCATTTCGGGACGATAGAAAACATACAAAAAGTTGTAATCGATGAGCTAAACACACTTACAGAAAATGACTACCGGTATTGCTATGATCAGTGGAAAAAACGTTGGAACCATTGTGTAACTTCCCAAGGGTCATACTTTGAAGGAGATCACTTGTAATTTCAGGTGAGTCCAATAGAAATTTAAATAAAAAATCAGTACACTTACTTTTGAGACATTCCTCGTATATAAGAACACTTCCTGACACCACTTGCCGTTCTCGCAGCACGTTTTAGCGTTTCGTGTTAGAGCTCAGTTGAAACCTGATGGCACACGGTGACGCATGGTAGGGGAAGTGAAGGGGAAACATGCGAGTGGAGTGGGTAGCCAGTAGTCTTGCACTCTACCTCAGAACATGGTGTATCCAGCATTACTACCATTACTACTGCTGATGCGCTCACCTCGGCTGTCAGTAGTCGACTGAACTGACCCCCCCCCCCTTCGATTTAAATGGACAATTTCGTTTCGCTGAAAGACCAAATCTGGTTTCTGCGCGTGTGTCATCACGTTTCGAACGTGCTGTACTGCATACAATTGGTCTTTCGAGCACTGTTGGTATCCAACAGTTGATGCAGAGCAAAAACAACGTACCTCAACGAATCAAGTGCTTTTTAAAAGAAATTTTTTCAACTGTTAAGAGGTTTCTTACTTCTTAGAATATGAGGATTCTGTACCACACTGACTAGGATCCGCCTCTGGACCCTATCCTGAACCAAGTAAATTCACTCCATTCCCTTATAATATACTTCTGTAATATCTGTTTTAATTTTATTCCTCTACCTATTCCAGGAATTTCAAGTGATCTCTAACTTTCAGGTATTGCAGAATAAATCTCCTAATATTTTTTTGTACCTTAGGACTATACATGCTTCTTAGTACACTGACATTTTGCGCCCTCAATTAAGGAAGAAAAAAATATATATTTCACATTTGTACCTATATAGAATAACAGGTAAAATTATAGTAAAGTTTTATGTGTTTTAACTTTAGTTTCTTAGGTAAACTGGGAAGATAAATTATTTTGAATCCATAAGTGAATGTCACTCAAAGTTGGTAAACCTGTTACAATTTGTGTAGTTGTCTTATAGCATTCTACGAAATCTCAAATTGTCAATATCGATATTCTTTGGGCAAACCACACATAAAGCCTGCAGATACGGTAGCAGGAAAGCCGGCGTTTCCCCAAGCACTAAGGAATTATACCAGGTTGGCAGGCCTCGGGCAAAACATGCATTATCTACGTATGACCCAAAATAGGAATTGGACAAACCGTGACATATTTCATCGTCATTTAAAGAATATTTCTCTTTCTTACTTCATAATCTTCATCAACTTCCCTATTCTCGACGTCTGTATAAGTCGTTTTGTTTATCTTCTCTTTTTCTGACCTTTTCTATGTTTGTCTCTGTGATGAAGCAAGACGGACTGTGGCAGTGGGGTTTGGCTTTATAAAGTGCAGTGAAACTTTATAAAAAGTTTAGTCTAACTTCTTTATGTCGTTCAGGCATGTTGATTCGTAGACCCTCTGTAAACCCTGTAACCCACTGTATACAGTGACATGTACAGGACTGGAAGGGAAAGAACCGTATCGCGTTTGACATTATCAGTCGCCGTAACGAAGTGAAAAAACCAAACATATCCATCTCTCTATTCCTCCAATATTATGTGATTTAATACTGTCTTGACTAACTCGGTGTCTCGTTAAATAACTGGGAAGTGTCCTCAAGTTTCTGAGTGTGCTGCTTTTCTTCTTGCACGATTCGACTTTTTGTGGTTTACTTCTTGGGAGTCCCTCTTCTCTTCCGTTCCTTCTCTTTCGTTAATATTATCTTATAAGAACCTCTTACTGAAGTTGAATGAGTAGGACGGCTAGAATTTAGACTGGGTGGATTGATATGAAAGTCGATGCTATAAAATAAATAAAGCAAAGTGCTTAGAAGAAAAACTTCCATCAACTCGTCAACATCTACAAGAACTTCTTAGATATCAGAGCTTTCAAGTTACTTTTCAATATGCCTTAATATAGAACACTAGGGTCTTCTCAGAAATTAATGCATGTACTTTAATAGACGGGGGATCGCGGTGGCACAGTGGTTAAGGTACTGTGCTACAAATCTGGAAACTCGCTGGTTCGATCCCAGCTGGTGTCAGTGGATTTTTCATTGACATAAAATCCTTCCGATCGCAGTATGGACCTGGGGTCGACTCAGCCTCTAACAGAAATGAGTACCAGGAGTATTTCCTGGGGATAAAGGCGGCCGATGCGTAAGGCTAACAACCTACCGACATCCTGTGCCGTTGTCATGAAATCTGGGAACCTTAACATCCTGGAACCCTCCGGGCCACTCCAGCCTGTAACGGGATTGCTTTACCTTTTACTTTAATAGACGTTATTTGGTTCAAGAAGACTACAAGAACGTTTTATAGTTAAGACCACAATAATAAAATCTGGGTGCACAATGTAACGTTGGCTTTTACAGTATTAAGGTGCTTATTTTTATGGGTAAAAATTTATATTCCTAATAGTAGTTTTGACTACCTCCGTTTCGTATAGGCGGCTCATAGTTAGCTATTACCCGTGTCTCCGCGTCAGACAATAAAAATAGATTTGAATTACAACTAAAGATTTAACGGGGTGCTGATAAGTCCTTAGCCCTACCAGGAAGGAAACAAGCTAGGAAGCATGTCAGGGACGCGCACGATTTCGACAACGTCTAGACGCGAACTGTCACCAAGTTTTTTTTCCCCCCTGCAGGGCAAGGCGCCAAAGGAAATTCACGCCATTCTGACAGAAACATTAGCTTGTTTCCTTCCTGGTCGGGTAAGAACTTATCAGCACCCATGTAGTTCCTACATTAAAGAGTACAAATTGTGCCTATATTAAAAATGTCAATTTTTAATGTTGTTTATGGAAATAATCTCCGTCCTTTGTATCACAGAACCAAAAAATAACACGGTGGGAGTGACACAGAGTTCTTCTGGTGTTACAGTACACGAGTGAGGTACAAAGTTTCTATGCCCATTCAATTATGCATGCCGCAGACTTGTTTGGACATTGTGAGTTCCTGTGACACGTAGACTCCCGTTAATTCTGTATCATTACCTGCAGAAGCATAGCACCAAAATCGGCATAACTTTGTGTTGGAGAGCAATAACTAGTAAATTAAAAAATCCAGATTTGTGACGCTTTTTGTTGAGAGGAATCGCGAATATTTTTAAAATCTGGGGGTTTTCTCCGTTTCGTCGCCAAACCCAACTACGCTAAGCATGAAATAAAGTGAAATGCCAACTTGATGTAACTAGGTAATTTTATTGATGTATTCTTAGCTCGACATATTTCGGGTACATACGCTCATCATTAGGAGCATTAGATGTTGAGTTGCAGCATATGGTTTCCTGCACCGAGTTTTTGGTTGGGTGGTAGTCTTGAGAGCCGCTGCGTAGGTAATTTTATTGATGTATTCTTGTATGCGTCGCACGGCACCATCCGCACCGTACACACAACCTACGCAGCGGCTCTCAAGACCACCACCCATCCAAAAACTCGGTGCAGGAAACCATATGCTGCAACTCAACATCTAATGCTCCTGATGATGGGCGTATTTACCCGAAATATGTCGAGCTAAGAATACATCAATAAAATTACCTAGTTACATCAAGTTGGCATTTCACATTATTTCATGAGAAAGATGTACGGTCAAACAACCCTCAAATACGCTAAACATATCCTCTTAGTTTATAATGTACAGGTCTTTCACAGGAGATTCGATATGTTTTTAAGCCGTTTTGGTTCATCTTCATGGTTCTGAGAGACCTGCTCTGCCAGTGTGCTACGATGATTTTACTGTGTCGAAAACGTCCTGCTAATAAAATATTTGCATAATTAGAATGCATTATGTAATTATTAAATAGAATTGTTCAGTCTAATATTGAAATACTAACAAATGTATTCGATCATCACCTTTTTTATTTGCTTTTTTTTACTCGTACCTATAGCCCATTAAGTATGCACACGTTACTTTTCTTATACAAACATATGCACGTATTGCCCCGATGAGCGATTGTAGTTGGTAGTAATTCGAACAAGTGGAGGATCCTTTGCTTTGTGGTACTTTTAACTACATATGCTGCTTCCACATATATATGATTTCCTTCTTGTAGCGAGGGCAGTTGAAGAGGAAATAAAAATGTCAGAATGAAGTCTGGACGTTGTATAAAATGGAGCACAGGCCTGAGAGAGAACTCGGTTGGAAAGTCGAATAGTCCCTTGGAGCACTAAAGTAGGGGACATGTTGCTGCCACTCCAGAAGCAATTTGGCTTGTGCCAAGTCATGACCCTACAGCGATAATTGCTCCTCAAGTTTCCAGTGGCAGGCGGCGCGGACCACGGCTCCTGCAGACGGAACTACATAACGGTAGAATGCAATGCAAAGCAAGGTAAAAAGTGTTGTAACACTAGAAATAGGCCTACCGTTTAATGTGACGCCCGTTTCAATGTTTATCTCATGCTTACCAAAGCACAAACAGCTGACTGCATGACACACCAAGAGTGGACAGTTAATCATTTGGTCTGCAAATGCCTGCTCTTGGGTAACACATGGATTGATGGAAGATCGAGCAGTGCTTTCACAAATTCTCCGCCACTGAGCTCAGTTGTTCAGTCGAATCCAGTCTAAAACTTCCTAACATATTTCTTGAATATCAATTTAAATATTATATTTCCATTTATGCCCAGATCTCCTAAGAGGTATCATCCATTACGGTTTTCCGATAGTATCCCAGCATGTACGTCTTTTTCTTCATGCGTGCTACATGTACCTCCCAACTCAAACACTTACGAGGGATTTTAGAGGTATGTACGACCCTACCCTCGAAACTGGCGGACAGACGCGATGCACCAAGACCGAAGCTGATGGTGACGTGTTCTGTGCTCGCTCGGTCACTTCCCATGTGTCCGAAATGCTGACTAGCCACAGACTAGGCTCTACGGCTAGTCAGCATGTGTCAAGCCGACGAGTTAGCATCTGGCCTACTACGAGTGTGTTGTCCGGTCAGCAGCGTACATGAACACGTCTTTATGTGGAACATGAAGAAGAAAATGTAATTACACTAGGCTTCCGTGACAGAATGGACAAGGAAAGAGAATGGAACGTAAAGTATTGTACAGTTCACATTACGTTGATCTTTGTTACGAATGGGCGTGACTCTCTGGCATAGTTGACCTGTACTATAGACTTCAATATCTTTAAATATCATAACGGAAAATCAGCTAATTAGCATTTAGATTGCAGGGTGGATGTGAGGATGGGGACTGACTGCAACATAGCGGCAAGTATGGAAGCGGTCGATTCCAACTGATGTGATATTTTACAGTGTTAGTCCTGACGTTTAGATTTTAGAACTTCTAGTCTGCAGTCACGAAGAGTGCTTAAGTGGAGTTCCACACTTTAGCCTCTCGTCTGCAGATTCCTTTTATGTGGCAGAAAGGGCACAAAGAGTCAAGCGCATATGAAGAACATTTCTATTTTACTCTTATGAAAGGCTGGCTCTTACATTTCCCGTGCTTTATGCTGGAAGATTGCAGTTCATTTGAGACACGTCGGACTGGAAACCACCGTAAGACTGCACTTAAAGCGGGTATTATTAGATGAAAGGTTTTGGACTTTGATCATTGACAATAATGGATGCTGCCTAATGCATGCTTAATTCATAATTATGTAGTAAAAGAGCCCAACTTCAGTTACAAAGGCTGTGTATCAGGTCATTTGGCTGCAGATGTGGCGGGTTTGTGCAGAATAAAATGACTAATTGGATTATGAGGGAAAACTTATGTGTGAAGGATATTGTAGATTGTGCGCGGATTATCGGCAGGACAGTGTAATGTTCGGTGCTTGAGATGCTGGAACTAGAAAGTTCATTACCGCCACTAAAAAAGCCCTTCAAAGAATTTCATCTTAAGCCAGATGAATATATTCCACACAATCACACCATATTTCATTTGATATAATGCAGGTTTGTCCTTCTATCCGTGTATAGGTCTTCCAAGTGATTTCTTCCGTTTAGAATTCCCGAGAAAATCTCCGCATAAATTTCTAATTTATCTTCCCTGCTTGCTACATGTCCACGAGTCTCATAATTCTCGACTTGTTTGCCTAGTAACACGTGATAAACTTCGCAATTGAAGGCCCCCCTTATTATCCACTTTTGTACACTCTTCTTGCACTTCCCCCTTACGTGCAACTGTCACAGCCACTTAGACTGCTTCTTTCCCAGTTTTAAAGTCAGTATTAATCTCACAGTCACGTAGTCTTACTCACTGCAGGAAAGTGGCCTGTATCGACAGTTAATATAAATATGTGAGTCTGCGAAATGAAACTGAAGCTAGATTTGAGGTATCTCTAAAAACAGTTCAAGTCTCCCCCGAAGGAGTTAGCAGCAAAGTCCTCCGAAACGTCGGTAACTATTTATCAATATATCCGGCGTCGTATTCCAATTTGAATTTTATTCAAAGAAAATTAAGTTCTTGTGGATTATTTTTTAAATTCCTCCACATCACAAATATTTCTCCACATTACTTATGTTACAAAAGGGGTTTAAAATAACACCAATTTTGGACAAATTACTGGAATACAAGAGAAGCTGGATACAACATGTAAATAGACTGCTTCGAAATAGATTACCCAGGGTAATGAAATATTACTCCCCAACTGGCAGAAGGAATCATGTTAGACTTTTGAAGAGACTTCTGGTTACGTGAGACCGGAACGGGTCAACAAGTGGTCCAACGCCATGAAAGATATGATGATGATGATGATGATGACTTATATTACATTAGAGAACATATTAAATATTAGTGCAATGTTCAAAGTACTTTCTGCTTTCAAATTTGTGTTAATAAACTAACAATAACTGAAAACATGCATTTAGAATTGGTTTATGTCTAGTGTTGCTACAAAGACGGGAAAGCCGAAACAGAACTGTGTGCAAGGTAACCACTAGTAAGATGTTTCTACCGCAGGAAGTTTTGGTATTTTAATAAATATTGCTATGGAAAGTTGGGACTAAATGTCGAAACTACCATAACGAAGTAGTATAGAGGAGATTAATTTCGGCATGCTTGCCATCTTTAATTTAGAAACTCCCCCCTCGCCCCCCCCCCCTCCACCCCCTCCCCACCCCCCCCCCCCCCCCCCCCCCACCGCACCCCCACCCCACCCACCACTCAAAAGATA
>Ga0123355_10014157_pt1 | contig 12454 bp, 8 predicted proteins | sample TergutEmb28metaG_3_FD_89872 | JGI IMG/M metagenome (GOLD analysis project Ga0123355, IMG submission 89872) | Embiratermes neotenicus P1 segment gut microbial communities from Petit-Saut dam, French Guiana - Emb289 P1 | ecosystem: Host-associated > Arthropoda: Insects > Digestive system > Gut ...
AAATCCATACACAAAATGCATGTCACAATATTCCACGTGGGAAAACACAAAAGGCATTTTAGCAACACCGTACAACTAACCTGCCATCCATTCTCAAAGCAGCCTTAAACTGAACTGCGTATGAAGTGCACGCAGCGCATTTCTTACGCAGTGAAGTTCAGTGGCCACCGCCAGCTGAAATCGCGTCATACGAAACTACACTCAAGGCCGATGGGGGGAAGAATGACAGCCGACAGGTACAGTGTGTGGACCCGCAAGAAGACCTCACTTTTCTCTGGCCATTATCTCCGTAACCGTTCCACTTTGGACATAGGTGTTTTGGGTTATATCGGTATACTTTAACATAAGGAACACTCTCCCGAAGTCTGGAACATTCCTCCTGGGACACCCTGTATATTGCTTTAAAAATTACGCCAAACAAATTCCCTAACTGCACAACAAATATAAGTCGAGAAATTATTTGCAGTGTATCAAGCAGTCATGTGTCTGTGGTGGTTAAATATTAGCCATATACATAAATGATATATTTTGTACTCGTTAATACGTCATTATTTATTATACCTACGTCACACGCACGTATAAAGGCATTGGTAGTAGTTACGAATAGGGCAGAATATGGCAGTGAGAACTGTCTATGTTTTGGAAGCTATATCAATCCCGATCATGGCCGAAAATATTTCATATCACGTATATTTACAGGGGTGCTGATAAGTCCTTAGCCCGACCAGGAAGGAAACAAGCTAATGTTTCTGTAAGAATGGCGTGAATTTCCTTCGGCACCTTGCCTTTCAGGAAAAAAAAAACTTTATGGCAGTTCGCGTCTCGATGCTGTTGAAATCGCGCGCGTCCCTTACATGCTTCCGAGCTTGTTTCCTTCCTGGTCGGTCTAAAGATTTATCAGCACCCCGGTAGTAAGCTTTACATTGTTCATGCCGTGAATTATCGATAACTACTTCACGACACTAAACCAACTTTATTTGCAAACTGTTTCCTTAGATATTTATAATATCACACTGAATATTCCTACATGTTTCGATCCGCAAGGGACCATCTTCAGGGAATCGAATGAAAGTTATACAGCATAAAACCAAATTAGTCACTTTTGTACACAACTGACGTTGCTTAAAAGAGACAAGTGATTAGGATGTAGAAATGCGAGACTATTCAGCAAAATCTTGTTTTGGGGGTTATACGTCACGTACGTCGAGAATTATAACACAAAACAATGGAAAATCTTAAAAGTGTTATCGGTGGAAACCGCACGTGGAGACACGAGCTATCAAATTTCTCAGCTGAACTTTCAAAAGACATAAATAAACAGGATTTTAATACCATTTTCGATGAGAAACTCGAGAATGGCACATAAAATTTATGGTAACGTAAGACTATTGCATTACAAAATGTGACAGAACATCATCACTTGACTCCCAGAAGCCATTAATCCCTATAATTTGTGCTTTAGTTTATTACAGGTATATTTATTTCGCTAACGTACTGAAATTTGTATGGTAATTAATTACACGTGAGCAACACGTGGGCTGTGTATGTAAAATCGATAAAAATTGTGCCTGTAATTGACTACAATAACTTTTCTTCTTCGAAATCATTAATCACGTGTTCGTGTATAGTAATGATATCTCTTCTCATGAACTCCTACTATTCTCACGCGACGGACAGTGTGACGTAATTACACCGTCAGTATAAACGATCAAGAATCACCATTAAATCTGTCCCTCAAAAAGTTAATTTTTTTTAAAAAAATCCACATTCTTTCACATCAGCACGTATTTTGTAAGATGTGACGGTTTATGTTTATGTGCGACTTATCTGATTATGCATGTAACGTACTTGGTTTTCTACGTAGTAAATTTCCATATACGTACACCGCTGGCAGCACTGTTTACGAAAGAGACATCTGAATGTTAAAGATGAAAGAGTATTTGCCGTTTTAACAGGGAGAGGAGAGAATAAGATACAGATGTGAACGGATACATGAAAGCAAAATATGGGAGAGAAACAAGACACTAAAGAAATAAGGACATTTCGAACTTTATAAAAATAAGATCCCTAATCACATAAAACTCACCGCTTCTCTAGTATAAATCTAAACCGTTGAATGATACGTATAGAAGTAAAAATGATTTATTGTGATAACCATAGGGAAAACATAGACATAACATTCAGTCTTGTGACATGTTACACCGTTCCGACTGGTATATAGTTACCGACATTTCTGAGAAGCGTAACGTCTGCATCTTCAGAGTGAAACAAAAGGAGATTCTTCTCCGAAACGTCGGTAAATATTTATCAATCTGTACGGCGTAACATTCCAGAAGACTTGACCCCTCAGCAACACCGCTGTTGTACTTGTACACGCTCACTCTAAGTATTTTTGTGCCCCTGTATAGCTCAGTATATTACGTGAAAGTTCTTAGGGATACGGGTTGGATTCAACGAACTTGATAGAGTTTTTTGTTGGTTAAATCTGAATTTTTATTCTATTGCCGCTGTCTTTCTGTTTATAGAGTGAAGCTAATTGGTTATGGTACATTTATAGATCAGCGTAACTGCCTACTGATCAGGTCACTAGCACACCTCAGTAAACACCGGCCGCTCTCCTTCTCTGTTAAAGATGAACCACATGCACATTCTTGTGAGGACAACTCACTATGGTCTACAGAAAGTACGAAATGAGCCCGTTTCCTTGATCTCTCGAATCGTCCGACCACGGTGACAGTTCTTACTTGAATGACAGCCTCGAAATCCCAGTTGTCTGAATGGAAACTTCTTTTGTCACCTTACGCATTCTAGTAAACAGTCAACTAGACTAACGTTTCTTCTTTCGGTTGCTCACAGGGTACAAAAGTAAAGGTACAGTTCACCCTATAACAGGCTACGAAGACCCAAAGAGGGGAGTAGAGGTGTACCTCTACTCTTTCTTTAACCTCGGCGCTATATGGGGGTAGATGGTTAACGCCAAGCCCTGACCGCTTTACCCCCGGGATATACCCGGTAACCATTTTATAGGAGGCCTGGTAGGCTCCAGGGCCGGTCTGGACGGGTGCGGAAAGTCTCGCACCCCCCCAACCGGGATTCGATCCGCGGACCGTCCAGCCCGTAGCCAGTCGCTATACCGACTGAGCTATCCCGGCCCAGTTTCTTTCTCGAAAGAGCAAAACCAGTTGTTACAATGAGTGGACAGGTTCTGTAGCTTATGGTGGACTTTACGGACAGGCGGACCAAAAGACGGTCATCTCTACACAAGGCATAAAAGATTTGTAGGACGGAATATATTAATGAAAATACATAATCGAATGTTTTTGTGGCCTGGCGGTCATTGTTGCTGTTCATTACATTCATATGTCCGATCGGAAACGATAATGAGACGCGCAGACGACATACACATTTATCTAGCCTATTTGCGTACTAAAATTTCAACGAGTGTGTGTGAGTGTACGTGCGTGTGTTTTGAAATAAATATTTGAAATGGCTACCTTCACCAACTGGACAGCACTTCAGCCCGTTCCGTCACCGCTTTTGGACGGCCGTCTCTTCTTTCGCGTTCCAGCCGCTAACGTTTCTCGTCTTATGAAATTTCGGCAAATTATGGGACATACCGGGCGCCATAAATTCCAAATATTGAAACCGCGAATTATTTTTCGGGTTAAATTACACAATCGTAGTTCTCCTTGAACAACGACTAATGCATGGGTTTCCACAGAAACGTTTTTTTTAAATCTGTAAATGAAAGAAAAATTGAAATATATTAGCCTAAATAAATATTACGCATTTCTGTACAAAGATATTTGTAATAATGTTACCTTGAATCTATGAGCCACAATGGCAACTACATATATGTACTATCCAATTTAAAATCAAAAACTTGTGCCCCCATAGCCCCCTTAATTGCCCCCTTTTACCCTTCTGCATCGGTTTCACATGATTTCTCGCGACAGAGATAGTTTATTTGAAATCATGAAGCCAGACACTGAACTGGCGAAAAGGTTTGCTTCCTGTGACGTAGTAATATAATATTTAAATAACACTCGGAAGAATTTTACGGTTTCACATGATTTCTTGCGACAGAGAAAGTTTATTTTAAATCATGAAGCCAGACACTGAACTGGCGAAAAGGTTTGTTTCCTGTGACGTAGTAATATAATATTTAAATAACACTCGGAAGAATTTTACGGTTTCACATGATTTCTCGCGAGAGAGAAAGTTTATTTTAAATCATGAAGCCAGACACTGAACTGGCGAAAAGGTTTGCTTCCTGTGACGTAGAAACAAAATATTTAAATAACACTCGGAAGAATTTTACGGTTTCACATGATTTCTCGCGACAGAGAAAGTTTATTTTAAATCATGAAAGAATTTTAAACTTCGGGCCCCCCTCACCTTTTTTTTTTTGCAACAAATCTTCTCTCTCTCTCTCTCTCTCTCTCTCTCTCTCTCTCTCTCTCTCACTAGCCCACAATCCATCTCTATCTCTATTTTCTGACTTCACAGGTTTAATCTTGGAAGCAAAACGACATAATTCAATCTAATAATCACCTAATAAGCTTTAAATTATTTTATTAATTAAACAAGTCTCCGCCTATATTTACGTAATGACAGTGTTAAGAAATTTGATGGCGAAGGCAGGAGGAAATTTCTTTGATGGTGGCTCGGTGTTATACGAGAGTAAGTTACATCGCAATTTGTGTTATGTTAATGACAGCCTTTGCTCTAGACTACAAAGGTGGCCTGAACTACGTTATGAATACATCACACACTTTTTTTTTCAAACTATAAAAGAGAGCGTTTTGTACTGTGGATTGCGACGGGTTATCTGCCTGTCTATGTAATAGATACGTGAAATTACGCATAATATTACGTCAAAAGCAGAAAATATTTTTCGATTTATGAACTATCACGCTATCTCTGTACGATTAATCAAACATGTTGCATACTAAGAAGAACGGTGCCAAAATCTGGTGAACTAGGAACGCATTCCGCTATCACAAATAGTTTAAACAAACTAATTTATAACAAATAGGCAATTTGTAAAACAAAAAAATATGCATCTGCGTTTCTTGTCACCACAATACGAAATTCCTTTCATGTTGTCTTACATTAATTCGGATTATCGTTTTTCCAGTATTTCGCAACTCAAGGCGGTTAGTCGCCTGTTGCACACCGTACCAATGGGTTTATGTAGGATTTGTGGTGGAAAAAGTGGCACTGGAACAAGTTTTTCTCAAATTACTTCCGTTTTCCCCTATCAATTATCATTCCGCCATCCGGGGGCAGGGGAGGGGTTGAATAATGAGCCCACAGAGATATAAGAGTAGGCTCAACGTACTACGAGGATCAAAAGGACCCCTCACGTGACATTTCATTTACTTTTCGCAAAATATTAATAAAAATTAAATAAAACATTTAAATATAACAAAAATTACCAAAAAAAAAATAACCCTTTTAAAAGTGACTAATCTATTCTTCAGTAATCAAAACTCTTCGACTTTATCCTGTGATGTTATACAGCCTTCAATGAAGCTACAGTCGGGTCAAGGAAAGAATTAACACGGGTATCCTTCCTTGCAGCTGTTTCTTCTCAGTGTGCATTCCCTCATTCTCGGATATTATAAATTTTATTCTCACTGCCTCTCTCTTTCTATGCCTTATCGTATCGTTATTACTGTTGACAGAGGGGTCGTTTGCACCGGGGAGGGGGGGGGGGGAAGCGGTTTGCATGAACTGCCATCAGACATTTACATTTTTTTTTTCCTGAACTTATTACAGCCTCATCCGAATCTGCCGTGTTTGAGTAACCGGCAAAATATGTGAATGGGTTAACATGTATTATATCGTGTTTTAGACTGGGTTTCTTCATTATCCCTACAGAATCAGAATTACATTCCTGCAATATCCTTACACCTTAAGAAGGCCTACATAAACTAACGGCCTTTGAGCGGAAATTTATAGAAACCCGCTGCAACATCTAATAAATTTCTTCGTAGAGAAGATATGTCGTGCGATTCAGGTCACTTGTCACCCTGCTTCTGCAGTATGCTTATGTCAGGTCACCATCATACAATTGTCAGTTGGTTACACAACAGGTACATCAAAAAGAAAAACAGTATTACATACAAAAGATTTTACTGTAAAGCAGCCAACCAAACCCCACCATCGGATTATTTTGATAATAAAACATCGTCAGGGGGCTCAAGGGTTTCGAAGGCTGTACTTGGAATTGAGTGAAATATTGATAAAGGTGTCTCACAAACTAATACTATAATATAATAATAATAATAATGTAACTTGATTAATTTAAATAAAACATGTCCTTGATTTCAACTTTGTACAACGTTTTTGAACACAAGAATATACTGAGTACAACGTTTTTGAACAGACGAATATACTGAGAATATTAAGGGGACAGCATAGATTGGGGGGCGTTTCTTAAGGTGGTGGTGGGGAGAATATCTGGATCGAAATCAGAGGAATTCAAAGTATAGTGAAGATAACTGCACAAAGAGGAGTTTTCTTATCTTCGCTCCTCGTAATATATCATTAGTTCGATCATAAGAAAGGAACAGGAGGCGGACAGGAGGTGCGACAAGGATGGAAGAAAAGGAATTTATACAGGGTTTTGCTGGAACAAGGGTCGGTTTAAAACGCACAGGTTTAAAAAAAAGGATAATATTAAATAGGATATTTAAAAAAAATGGGCAGGAGTGGGCTAGATTAATCTGGCTCAGGACGGGGAAGAATGACACAAAGATGATACAATTTTTCGATCGTCATTAAATGTGGGAAAATTTTGAGCAGTTGACGAATTGGTATCTTTCGAAACAGGATTCTGCTCCTTGCAGTACTTCCAATGCCATGTTTTAGTTGAAGAAACGCAATGTTTCGGAGACTGATTTTGTTTCCATCATGAGACGAAGAAGGAAACTTAGAGAGTTCGATCCAATTGATGCGGTCGATTAAAGTCCCCGGCCCAGTGGAAGAACTTCTGGCTTTATCTGATGAAAAAGACAACTTCTGTTTGTAGGGAAGTACTAATTTTATACAAAGGTCACTCTTATTTTACTTCCACCTGATGGGAGACAGCAGAAAGTTCCCGAAACTTTGCGATTCCGTAATAAACAGGGAAGAATAAACACTGCCCAGTATATTTGTCAGTTCGACCATTACATCGCCACAGAACTGTAGACTGTAGACTCATCCTTTAATCTACTAAAGAACGATAATATAAACATATACATAGAGACGGATACAAGAGCCACTAAACTCTCGGTTTGTAAATGCTGGCTGTAGTTGCAAGAAACTTTTGCGTCATCGTCTATATTCAGAGGGCATTTTGTTAAATTCGAAGCTAATTTCAAGGCAAATATTTAGGCCATTTGACAGAGCTACAAACACCAGGATAGAACTGTATATACAAACGTATTAATAATGTCTGTATATGTTCTGAAAGTGCGTGAGGGGAAACAGTGCAGCAGATCACGTAGGCAAGCGGACCAGACCTTGCTTAATGAATGATAAAATTATTACATATACTGTACACATGCACTGTACTGCAGAATACATCTTAAGGGAATATAAGACCGATGGTCTTATAGTAACATGCAGCTCCATATCGGAATCAGTAATAGAAAAGACTTTATAGGTAGAAATATACCACAGAAAGAATATTGTTTTTTTAGAAATTTTCTGCCCTTATGTTACATTTATAAAATTAAATAACCAACCCTTTAAGACCTGGCGGTTACCGTCTGTACGCTCACGCTTATTAAATCATTCCGGATGTTTACCACAGACTATTACTGCACAGGTTCTCTACGAACTTTGGGACAAATAATGAATATTTCACTACACAGCAGCAACCAATTTGTCTTTATAATGGATAGCGGGTATATTATCTGTGAGGCGGAAACCAAATACTATAAATACAGAGTCATTGATTTATCTGACAACTATTATCTCTCCCCGTCATTATTCAGTCACCCTGGCATGTGGGTGCTGAGTTGGCAAGCGTAGCGACAGGAAGTGACAAACGACAATGCTCAGGTAAAGTGATGTCCCTGTAAAATTGAAACGGATTTTAATCTTGAAAGCGTTGAATAGAACAACATTACTGTACCTAGCAGAAGGCGTTTCAACGTTGTGGATTCGTCTCTGCTCTTACCAAGACAGGTAATCAACATTCATTGAAATGTTTTCAGGTGTTCATAAAGAAAGGAACCACCGCTTCAGCAGAATTCTCTTCACCACTTTCAAGAAAGATGTTGTGTGCCCTCTTCTGGGCAGTTCCCGGCGTCTGTATTTTGTATGCCGACGTTTCGGAACACTTTGTTCCATCTTCATAGGCAGGTAGGTATGAAGTATGAAGTACACTTCACACCTACCCTCGTATGAAGATGGAACAGACAGTGTGTTCCGAAACGTCGGCATATAAAATACAGACGCCGGGGAAGAGGGCACACAACATGCAGAACATGGTGAAAGTTTGAATTCAAGAAAGATGTTTAACTTACCATTTTCTGAATTTGTCTCAAAATAAGTAACCATCTCTTATAAAAGAGAAGTGTCAAAACCAGCCATGTGTTCAGTACAGAAGACCTGTTTTAACTTTTTCTATGTTATGAAAAAAATGAAACAATGTTTTTCCGCTCATATATGGACGTTACGTACACTGTATTTACATCTATAATTATACGTCACCTGTTCAGTGATATATTATTTTCTGTTTAAAAATATGAATTAACAAAGTGCTGCACAAAACGTTTCTGGAGACAAATAAACTGCTTGTGACAACCGTCACGCCTTGCGTGTAGTGAACACTGCAGTACTGACGCACATATTACGAAGACAGTCCTCTCAACAAGTCTTCAGTTTCATCATCCACATTTCTCCTAGTCGGCCATCTTCAGGACCTGCAAAGAACAAGTAAAAGGTTAAAATAAAGGTAAAGGTACACCCTATGACAAGTTATAACAGCCCAGAGAGGAAATAGAGGTATAGCTCTACTCTTTCTTTGACCTCGACGCTAGATGGTCATGGGTGGTGAACGCCACGCCCCGGCCGCTTTACCTCCCACAAAGTAACATGGTATCCATTACACATGAGGCTGGGTGGACTTTAGTTTCGGTCCGGACGGGTGCGGAAAAACTCGCCACCACCGGGATTCGATCCCCAGATCGTCCACCCCGTAAAGAGTTGATATACGGACTGCAGTATCCCGGTCCATGTAAAGGATAAGTACGGGTACTATATAATTACAATGGATTCAATTATGTGAATTTTCAATTTACGACGCTGCGAATAGGCTGGTAAAAGCGAGCAGGTCTAAACTAGTTCAGCGGCTATACAGCATCATATAGACAGCACACACACACACACACACACAGACACACACACATATATATATATATAATTATGTATGTATAAGATATTTGGTATTGGAGCATAAATCAGATTAATAAAAGAATAATAAACAGAATATTAACGTGGCCTAAATGTATTTTCTTAAATCAATACCGTATGATAAATTTCGTGGTACAGGCAGCAATAAAGCTTTATTCAGGGTCATCAGTGTCGTATGTCCGAGGTGTCCCAAAGTTTCGGTGTACAATAAAGTTACCATCTTCAGGGTCATTTCAGTTTATTGTTGATGCCACCTGATATACAGAACTTTCAGCGGCAGTAAGGGTGGGTTCCTGGTGTTGGTGGGCTCTGTGCTGACTCAGGACAGTGGGACTTGCAAACAGCACCATGCTCCACTCTCAATCCGCAAAGTTCTAGCTTCAAATGTGTCATAACTAAGCCCCAAAAGCTGAACATACATGACATAAGAACATAAGAACAAGCACCGACGTTACCTGAGAGGAATTACACACTAATCCTTTTCAAGCTGCCACGTAACTATACACGTACTACATACTACAGGTTTCCATCCGAGTACTTCGGTCTTCTACCAAAGGTCCATGCCCAAAGTTTATTCCTCTACCTCTGATAGTAACCGTTAGCATTGTTAAATAAGACACTACTGTACATCTCTCTCCCTTCAAGTTGACAACCTCGAATGAAAAATAAGTTGGTATAGTACGATTACTTCCATAAATTCCCTGGCTTTTGGTCAGCGAGCCTGGCCTAACGTCACGACCGTCACGAAGTCGTGTCCTTCTGCAAACCGAGAGGAGACAGCGCTATAAGAAGACACTTCTCTTTTATATGCATATATGTTATATTCACGTGATGAGTAGGACGCCCGATATGTCTTGTTATAAACGCACTGAAGATCGTTATGCAAAATAACAGGGACTTTGTCAGAGTAATTCACCTATAAATGCCGTTAATTAATTGAGAATAATGTGAATCCACTGCATTAAAGTTACAAAAGTAGGCATTTGAAAATCTGGCAATTAATAACCTAACTTATGTTAGTTCAGCACGTAACAGCGCGTGTTGCTATTCACTGTCACCCTTCCCCTCCGCCCTGAGGGGACAGCAACCTGTTATTTGTTTGCAAAGATGAAGACCGGTTCTGACAAAACAAACAAATGAAACGCTAATGAAGTACTTCAGGAAAATTGCCCTGAGTGGGGCAAACGGGCCTAAAATTCAATTAACTTGCATGAATCTATTAAGAGAAGACTGCCGTGAGCAGAGTTTTAATTGTCTTTCCATCTGAACTTAACATCCTCATCCTCCTGAGTACTAATTACCTTTTACCATGATCTGTAACACAAGAGAAGCTGAAAATTACTGACTTTTCATAAGAATGCTTCGATAATTTACGTCTACACGTGCAGTCGAATTATTAGGACTTCTGCTTATTGCTCTGGGTATCCTGACTTCAGATCTAGAGCCTGAACGTCAGGTAACAAGATTAGATTTCCACGGTTTTCCTCAGTGCTTCGTCGCTAATTCCTCCACGAATTAGACATCAACAACGTTTTCGACACTATATGGCCTAAGCTACTGACACTGTCTCCTTAAGTACGTCATAAATAAATAATTCCATAAAGAGGTTTGAAGCAAAGAGTACAAAATATGCTATTATAGAACAAATACATTTTTATTCTTCCTGTACGTTTAGGGCAGGCTGAGCCATATCGTGGGGAAGAACATGTAAAGGGAAAGATAAAGCAATCCCTGTTAAAGGCCTGGACAGGCCCTGAGGGTTCCAGGACGTCGAGGCTTCCAGATTTCAAAACAATCGGCACATGAATTAAGCGTTTGTTTTATACAACTGTTGTACTCCCTGAAGATGGACAGGTTGTCAGCCTTACGCACCGGCCGCCTTTACCCTCCAGGAAATGTTCCTGGTACTCATTTCCGTTAGAGGCTGAGTCAACCCCAGGGCCATTGTGCGGCCGGAAGGATTATGTCAATGAAAAATTCCAATGACACCATCGGGAATCGAACCCGTAACCTGCTGGCTTGTAGCGGAGTACCTCAACCAACTGCGCCACCGGGTGCCCCAGAATATGTGAAATAAAATAAATATAAATTACTTCATTTTTAAATTTATAAACATTTTCTTCAAGGTAGCTTACTACAGCGGTATAACTTTACATGAATACATTGCTCACATTATACACCCCGTGCATTATAATTCAGTTACTATAATTTAAACCAACGAATTAAAAAATTAAACTGGATTTACCGTCTATATTATCCTTCATGTGGGTATATGGACTGGATTGGGCTGGCCCAGGATAGGGACAGGTGGCGGACGCTTGTGAGTGCGGTAATGAACCTTCGGGTTCCGTGAAATCCGGGGAGTTTCTTGACTGGCTGCAAACCAGTTAGCTTCTCAAGAAGGACTCTGCACCATGGAGTCAGTAAGTAAGTAAGTAAGTAAGTAAGTATTATCCTTCATAGTTGTAATTGACCAATGATTTTATACATTTTGTAGCTTTAAAACTTTTGTATATTCTCATATATTTACACTTACATTTACAACTCCGCCCGCTATACCTATTCTACACCGAAGGGTTTTCAACACGTCTGCTGCATGAAACAGACCAAATATATTAAGCGTTTGTTTTATACAACTATTGTACTCCCTGAAGATGGACCAATAAGGCCCGAAACACACAGGAGTTAGTGGTTTTTATATTAGTGTAAATCTAACATAGATGGGTACATTTGTTTGCTTAACGTAGAGTAACTGAACATTAAAATAATCATATGTTCTCTGTACTGATATTACAGCCTGGCCGAAACGTGCGGCAGAAATAAAAGAGTTGTTTTCCATATCATATTATGTAATGACGTTGGTCTTTATTTTTCGAATTGCATAAGAGTGCACTGTGAATGATACATCACTTTAAGTTAAAGGTAAAGGTAAAGTGATCCCGTTACAGGCCCGGTGTGGCCCAGAGGGTGGGTAGAGGTATAGCTCTACTCTTCCATGACTGCGGCACTAGAAGGGGGTGAGTGGTCAGCAGCACGCCCC
>Ga0123355_10014158_pt1 | contig 12453 bp, 4 predicted proteins | sample TergutEmb28metaG_3_FD_89872 | JGI IMG/M metagenome (GOLD analysis project Ga0123355, IMG submission 89872) | Embiratermes neotenicus P1 segment gut microbial communities from Petit-Saut dam, French Guiana - Emb289 P1 | ecosystem: Host-associated > Arthropoda: Insects > Digestive system > Gut ...
AAAAAATATAAAGAAAAAAAAGAAAAAAGAAAAAAAAAAAAAAAGAAAAAAGAAGAAAAAAAAAAAAAAAAAAACAAACAAAAAAAAAAAAAAAAAAAAAAAAAAACACAGCAAAATCCTCACTTACATGGAAAAAAAGAACAATCAAGAAAATTAAACAAAGCTGATACAGAGTAATTACAATGACTGAACTCAAGCTACTTACAAAAACAAAATTTCTTACACATTTATAAAAAATGTAAGACAAAATTGTATTGTTCATGAACAATGAATGATGCTTTCTATACTTTCTAAAAGACTGATTACTGTACATTTAAAACACCATTACTACCAAAGTGCTTCATGTCCTGTATAAATAGATATCAGAGAAAACTATGTTGTCAATAAAGGACTGTTCACATTTCAGCCACTTAACAGCTGATGGGGCTGCGCCAATAGTTTTGAAACCTTCTGCATTGCCTCAGAACTTGGCAGATCTGTTTCACATAATGTGATGTTTAATGATAAAGGGAACTGACATTGGGAGTGTACATAGGTTAGACCTGATTTGGGAACAAGTGTCATGAATTTGTCAGATGAATATAACAGGACTTGGGAGATAGAAATGTCCCTCCAGGTTGGTTCAAGCAGATACGGTTGTTTTGTAACTGGCAGTGCCCGGTTCGAATTCAGACCGGGACATTAAATCTGATAGATTTCTTATGTCCCTCCACGCAAATGTCGGGACAGTACTTCAAAATTGGGTCACAATTGCTTCCACAGCCTTCTGAATTTAATATTTACTAACCATATCACTTGACGTTATATGTTCTAATGTACCAAGAGCGTCGCCAAGTAAGTCATGAACAAAATAAATCTTAGATAAATCGTGGCAAATACTATAATACCTTAATAGAGACACACCCCTCAGTACTCACTATTCACAGTTATACTTTCAGCTCATGAATTGTGACAATTACGTAAACCTAACCAATAACTGAAACAAAATAACGATGATTAGTGCGTACATTTTGAAAGACATTATATTGGAATTAAATCGTTGTACGCCTACTATACTTCTAATGACAGAAATATTGTTTTGGCCTACTTTTCCACTCACTTGGACGTAAATATGGCACATAGTGATTAAGATGTTAGTATGTCAATCCGAAGAAACATTACTCGTACTGAAGTACTCTAACCTCGCCAATAATCTTACCCGAACTGCTACTTGGATGGGAACTCCCATCATTTTTAGTTCAAATTTTAACAGAACACATTCTTGAAAATATATTTCATACTGACGACACAAACATTCTTACACACCACCACGAATTTCTAGGCAAAATCGAGGTTATGTTGTTTACAATACGTAGCCATGACACACTACCACAGATTATCGTCTCCGCCACAGAGACAATCCTATGGGTCGACGTTGAGGAGTGCAATCTTCTTTTGCATCCAGCAAAACTCCTGCCATCTTTACGTCGAGGCTACAAACCAAACTTAGTGGCAACTCAGCCGATAATAAAGCTCATTACGTCTGCTGTGGCCGATCTGTACAATGCGGCCGCGTGTGATAAGTTCTTTCTCCAGTTATGCTTTGTGACCTTCATTCACCCGTTTGGCGACAAACGACGCAGACACTACGTTGCGGGTCGGGGTCATACTAAATGCTCTGTGGCGTGGAGAATGGAACTTCCAAATATCCTAGCATACAATGTTAATAAAAATCCAACCAGATGCAACAGTATGCAGATATTTATTTACTGCAAGGCTACTTTGCAGTAAATAAATATCTGCATACTTTTGCATCTGGTTGGATTTTTATTAACATTGAATTACGATGCACAGAACCATGAGCTTAAAAAAAAATCCTATCATACAAATAGTTATTGTGCTTTTGTGCAAGAATTTGAATAAATTTAAATTGAAATTTAAATCCCAGTGTTCTGCAGATTACCCCAGGAATTCGGATTATAAGTGTTTCCTTGTTTAAATTAGTCGTTCACGGTACACATGACCTCGGCAGATCACACAACTCATACACTGCAGCCTCACTGGTCATATTACTCTCTGTACCTATTATGCACTACAATTCAAACTGCTTTTAAAACTAGGAATGGGTGGATAAAATTTTCAACACCATTGAAATGTATCAAAATATTTAAATTGTTTATTACGTGGGATAAAATTTTTCTCATGAATATGTACACTGTATTTACTGCAAAATTGTAATATGAATATAAAACTTACGACAGCAACACATTTGCATTAAATAATGGAACATATGTGCCTTTGTATTTACAGCGTCACGCAGCACGAAGTAAGGATCAAGATGTTGCATCTTGTGTCACTCTCTTTGCCAGTATGCAAATATTCTCTGGCGAAGTTTGCTCAGTAACATATTCAAACTGCTTGCACTTGTAGCCTTGATTCTCAAGATAAACTTGGCGTCCATAATTCAGTAGGGCTTTGCTGTTCCTCCCAATTTTCTTCCTCTCATCTTCAGTGAGAGTTACGTGAAGAGGTCTAAAATAAAAACGATGAGAGTTACATTAGGTACACTAAAACATCCATATAGTAAAACTGGGTACCATATTCTTGAATATTCTATATGAATATACCTTTTTTTTTTTGACATTCAGAGGGTCATGCATCATGATATATTCTTATAATAAAAGCCAAAAAGATGCACTATTTCTCAGCTTTATTTTGGTAAAGAACTCTACATGTTTCGGACAGATTTGCTGTCCATCATGAGCCTTAATATTGTATTCACAGCAACTGGTATTTGTCATACTAGTTATGCTGACTGTCTGCTAGCGAGGTCAGGACCTCGCTAGCAGACAGTCTAGTTATATTGTATCAGCAAGAGACTTCTCTCTGGTTTGAGTGCCTTGAATGATTACTGTTCTGTGCGGTTATTTGAAATCTTCGATTGCGATGATCGAATAACAGAAAATAAGTTGGGCAGAGCACACATTATAATGGGCGTGGGAAACGTTACAGTTGTACACAATTCCATTCGCTTGCTAGCAGACAGTCAACATAACTAGTATGACAAATACCTATTGCTGTGAATACAGTAGTAAGACTCCTGATGATGGACAGTAAATCTGTCTGAAGCATGTACAGTTATTTACCAAAATAAAGTTGAAAAATAGTGTATCTTGTTGGCTTTTATTTTAAGAATGAATATACCTTCTACATTAAAACTAGGATGGGACATTAATCTGACATTCTCTTTACAATATGAAACAGGTCACTTAAGAAAGAAGTACAGTGGTAATGGCACTTTAACGTACCAACTAGTATTTATTTTGGAAAGTGACAGAACTCATAGCATACACTGGGCCATGTAAGTATTACTTATAAACCATTAATAATAAAAGTTTCTGTCAAACACAACTGGTTTATTATGATTAGAGTAGCAACATGTTTCGACCATATTGGGTCATCATCAGGCTTTCACTATGAACCAAGTAACTGTAAAGCTGCTTACATTCTTGGGATCCCAAACAATGTTTACAAGGAATAATTATAAACAGTTCAGTACCAAATAGCCTTGTTAAATAATAAAACTCAGACTGCGCAAAAGCTCTTTAGTTGCAAAACAATGTTTTATTAACATATTTTATTGTTTTGCAACTAATGAGCTTTTACCCAATCTGAGTTTTATTATTTAACAAGGCTATTAGACACTGAACTGTTTATAATTATTATTTGTAAACATTGTTTGGGATCCCAAGAATGTAAGCAGCTTTATAGTTAATTGGTTCATAGTGAAGGCCTGATGATGACCCAATAGGGTCAAAACATGTTGCCACTCTAATCATAATAAACCAGTTGTGTTTGACAGAAGCTTTTATTATTAACAGTTCCTAGTGAAAACACATCAGGATGGCTTCCATCAAATAAGTATTACTTATATGTATCCATGTCAAAATCAAATGTTCAACTGATACAACATGGGACTGAACCTGGGCCTCTGAAGTGCAAAGTCCACAGTCAATCATCTGTGCTACAGCAAGGCCAAACCTTATATAATGAAGTCAAAAAATATGATCCCTTAAATTATATTAACTGTGGGTATTCCACCATATTTCACCACCTGCATACAAGCTGTACAAAATACTTCACAGGCTACAGATGGTTGTTCTAATGGCCATCTGACCTTCGTCCATCGGTGTAAGTGTCATCATGTTCTTCAAGGACGGACATCTCTCTGCTGTGAGCAGGTCCACAAGTTGCCCAGCTTGTTATGCCACACATCACATGAAAATCTTCAGCTGTGAATCCTTGAGCCTGCAAAAACCAAGGTACAATTTTCGTGCTACATACAACTACCCACAGTATTCTTTTTCAAAGGTACACGTCTATTTCAGTTAACAGGTTTACAATCAGCGGTATCTACTTGTAATGGCAGTCTGTTTAAAATATTGTCTTGGATTCTGCCTAGAAATTCTAATAATCTGTGAGAATATTCCAAGAAGCTGATTAAGCCTGTAATTTGATTCAATCTTTTTAAGTAACAGTTACATTTTTACCCTTGTTTATTAAACACATTCATTGTAATTACAATTCCAATACTTCCATAAAGATGGTGATGATGACAAAAATTATAATGATGGTACATTGTTTGTACTGACATTGTAATGTATGTACATACCAGCATAAAATCTTTGCCTGTATATGAGCTCCAATCACAGCGATGGTGACAACACAAAGCCATAAGAATTCCAGCAGCAGGAACTCCCTTTCTGTCCTCCATTTTGTCACAACCAATCAGGCACCGCAGGGCAAGGTCTGAAAGAGATGCACATATACATTAGTCAAAGAGCATTTATGCTAGATGTAATTCAACTCTCTGTGAGAGGATTTTACTTTTAAAGTCCATGATTCATATGTTAAAATCAGTGATTCATATTGAAATTGAAATGTATTGTCTGGGGTACTTTGTAGATATATCAGCATACTGCAAGGATGAAGAGGAAAGGTCATGAGCAGTTCTATAGTACATATGGCATGTGTCTAAACGGAAATAAACTTCACTCAGAATAATGGTGATTTGGCTAACATTCAAGCTGGAAATTTTTAACATGTGAAGAAGAATTTCTAATAATTATAGCAAATCCTTCAGTAATAGTAGTGGTAAAAATTAGTCTGTCTATACAACAACACATCTCAACAAAAAATGGTAAACAGTCTGAAATACCAAATGTTCTAAGCTGGTAAACAGTGGCATTTTTTGAGTTTCTGACTGTATATGCACAAATTTGAGACTGACCTGTAGCTGACCCACAAAGGTGTTTCCCAAGGGCAACAACTCTCTTATACAAATGTAAGTCTGGAATATTTTCCAGATAAAGATCTGCTATGTCCGCACGAATACGTTTACAAAGTGATGGAGTTTCCTTGAGTTTGTTATCAAATTTGTGACGCTGACTGGCACGATCAACAAGAAGCAACAAGTAATCATCTCTTTCCTTCATTATCTGGGCAATATAATAACTAAGCTGACCTGCAAGTAAAAATTAAAAAATCCACAAGTTGGAATGCTAAATTGAGATAAGTTAGTACAGTTCAAATATGTTTAATAGATAACAGCACACAAAACTGAGTTCAAACTTGGCTTTTGGATATTGTTCATGTATGTTCACTGGCAGACAGGGTTTTGGAGAGTGAGTTTCAAACTAACAGCATCCTAGCCTCACACTAAATGCCTGACTGATATTTCTAACTCCATGTCAGATACATACCCCTTCCAGCACCAAATTCAACAAACACAGTATTCCCTTGCAGAAGACCAGATTTTTCAGCATGTCCCAATAATGAGGAGTTCTGGAGCAAATGTTTCATTTTATTTGGACTGCAACTAAAATTCTTTAACTCTTCTGACAGTGATGCATGATTTAAGATCTCTCTTTCAATTGCTGGTATATGTTCTGTAACAAAAGTAGATTAAATATGGTACAAATGTGCCAAAACTGTTGTTTGGCTAATGTTTGTCACAACTATTTGTTGGTCAGGTACGTAATACCTTTATTCTCTAGTTGTAGCAGAAATTTGCTGATTATGAATTATCCATGTGTTCCTAAATTGTTCACTGTTTTCTCTAGTCTTTCAAGGTGTCTGCCGGCTTCTTTAGAGTGGTGGTGGGTCGGGTTGGGTTCCTATCCCTTCGTAGCGTACCCTTCCTGTGGGGGGTGAATGGCTTCTCACATGAGCCACCTCGAAAGACTAGAGAAAACAGTTCAAAGACCGAACCAATACTATGAGCAGAGACAGGCAGCAGCGCAAGTGAATGAAACAATAGGAGGAACCCTACCCCTGCAGAGAGTCACAAAGTGGAAGAACAATGGCCAGCAAATAGCATCACTCACACCATGTGATTAACATTACATACACTAGTAGTCGTAGTTACCTCACAATATTATACGGTGTAAGGCATATGGGATCCCAAATGCACAAAATAAAATGTGTGAAATGTTAAACGGTTCTTAGATCAGCCTGATGATGACTGTCACAAGTCAAAACATGTTGCATTAATGTTATACTTTAAATGTTAGTTGTGTTGACGGAAACAGATTGTAATAAAGTAAATACTCAAAACAAAACTTCCTTATTAAATTACTGAAACAAAAATGCAGGTAGAGCATGTTTTAATAGCATGGTGAAAAAACAGAATGACTGTGGATACATATGGCCTTCATCAGAACATTAAATTTTGACACAAACATCAAACTTCCTTTATTATAAAACCTGATGTTTTTAAAATGGTAGGAAGCCTTCAGCAATAACTGAGTAATATGGAGCATCCCAGTAGTCAAGTCCCTGTGCATGGCAACTGTCAAGAGAGCTGTATCACATACAAAGCCAGGAATGTTGAGCCCATTTTCCTCCAGTAGTTCAACTTACCATTTTCCAAAGCACAGTCTTTAAGTGTGAACCTCCACCTTCTAAGCAGTCCTTGCAACCTCTGAAAATATTTCTCAGCACTCATTGGCATTCTTGTCTTGAAATGTTTTCAGTTTCACTTTGAGTATAGTCTTGCAGTTCTTGCAGTGAATGTGGGTTGTTCACATAACTGTCTTTCAGTGTCCCTCACATTAATGACAGAGATTCAGGTTAGGAGTTCAGGGAGCCACAATCTGAGGGTATCAGCTGTTTGTAAAATACCTCATCTGTGGCTGACATTGACAAGTTTCCTGTGTGGTCTGTGGCACTATAATGCATGAAGTGTCGATACATTTTTTCTGCTTTTGTTAATAATTTAAAGAAAGGTGCTCAAATTGACTGAATGTACTGTTGGGAATTTATTTTTCCTTCAGTACACAAAGGCCCTACAATTTATATTTAGCAAAAAATATGTTTTCATGTTTTTCTGCAAATATATGCTCTTTGTTCAACAGAAAACATTTTTCACATGCAGTGACCACCTGCTCTGTTTGTGGCACAACGCTTACTAGGCTCCTGTTTCGTGTTCCAGTGTTCAAATGAAGAGGAAATTCCCAGCAGATTCACACTGACTTAGTGAGCTCATATTTCCTAGGCTGGAGAGTAAGATTGGTGGAATACTCTGTACAAGATGTCATTGGTTTAACCACCCACAGTAAGCACTTGTATATCATAAAACACAATTTTTACTCCATTTAAAATGTCACTCATTTTTGGCATTTTCAAAGATTAAGAGGAAAACAAAGGCAGAAACAAGTTATGCAAGGTCAGTATGGTTAGAGACGAGTTATACAATAATATCTAACTTACTATTATATACAAATTCAATTTTCTGCAGAAGAAGCACCAACTCATCTGCATTTAAGTCAGCAAGTTTCCGACAATTCTGATTAACATCATGATCACCACGGTTGATCCCAGGAATGATGAACGAAGGCTTTTCTTTCGGTCTTGAATTGCAGACAGCCATGTGTTTCTTTAATTTGTTTTCATAGCAGGAACTGTGGACAAATATGTTTATGAATTATGATTGACAATTTCACTTTCTATGTATCTGATTATGTATCATACTATTACACTACTGGAATCATGTAAGACCAGTTTTACTATTAACCTTTGTCAAATCATGGAACATCCAGCATCACATTACACACAGCAAGAGATAATTATAAATACTATTCTAAGCAGAAACTAAGAGTTCGTTACTGGGGTATAAATATGCCAATGACTAAAACCAGTACAGTCTTGAAGTGGTCAAAGATTATTTTGTGAGTGTGTGAAACTCTCAATGTAGCATATGTGATAATTACATGACATGTAATGTATTATGTTACAATATTATATTTTGCACTGTGTCACTCTATGTTAAAATGTAAAATTATATTTTATAACTCCTGCAATAACAACTGTCTATCCTCTTCTACAACAAAAGTTCTTAAGTGAAATTATAATAAAAAGAACTAAAAAATATCAACCATTCTTCCCCTTTACAGACAAACCTGTCCTATAATTTGGACAGCTATAGTAAGGAACAGCAATCCACACATAATAAGCAATGTCCACATTTATCATCTCATATATCTTAAACAGTATATCAAAGATAAAAAATGAAGGAAAAAAAGTTTTACCATAACAGAGCCTGAACTTCATGCAAATAACGTTTAAAAATCCAGTTCCAAAATCACAGAAAATAAAATGCATCCATTACAAATCCCAACTGTGTAACAATGTTAATGGCAAAAACCGGTTCTTAGGGTGAGAATATGACACAAATAAAATATACTCTTAATAAAATGTAGTTTCAGAATGTTAAATGGGGCCCCACATACAGTAACCACCAGCTTTTAAAAAGTTAAGATTACTATCTTCTAGGATGTGACACCACGCAGTTTAGTTAGATACCTACCTAACCACACAGCATCACATCCTCAAAGACTTACCGCAATATGAACTTCAAAGCCTATAACAAAAATGTTTGTTTAACCAATAATACCCAGAAAAATGAAGAGAAGTTAAAAGCTTTATACAGATGCCTAAGCAATGGGTGACTTGAAATTTGTTTCTCATATAGTATAAATCAGTCACACATTTCTTATAATTCCACCTCATACAATGAATGTTCAAGTTCTCGGTTTGTGCCAAGCAGATTGTCATAGATTTCCCTTGAATTGATTTGTAGCAGCTTTATACACATTAGACAACTGTGTACGAAAACGCAAGAAAGAATAAGGCACACTATACTAATGGAATGTACATACTGTTTATGATCATAGGGGCACTCCACTCGTTTTGGATGGCTAATTTCAACTATCTGCAAAGAAGAAGAAAAGACATTTAAAATTCTGGATCCACAGATGGTGCTGAAGTAAAGAAATTCTGTAGATCTGTATCGACGTTAACATATATTTTCACAGCTCAGTGCTTAATTAAACACGGTGACAACATACGTTTTTTATGTTAAACATTACACCACATGGATAATAACACGGGAGACACAAAATGTCACAACTCTCGCCAACACGAACTGTAAGGTACCATAATCTGATCGAAAGTGATACACGTCACGCGGCCGGGAGGTTAGTGGTGAAGTAAGTTGGAATATTTAAAAACTACTGATTTGTTGGCGAATTTACAAAACAGCAGTTTAATCCGGACATAAAGCATTTCAACTTACATTTTCATTACAAACCACACTGCTGTCAACGACCATATGCTGCCCACAGAATATTTCACCTTCTTTGACGGTCATTTTACATAACCTATTTTTCCTTTCCACAAGATACTGACACTGCATGTCTTTGTTTGGTAGCGGCTTATCAGCAAAATCACTTAACAACCATCTCTTACCCTCCCTTGCTGCTTAGTAACAAATTAACTGGAAGCTGAGCTAATTTTACCACTTTTCACCTGTCTGATTAGCAACACTGCAGACGACAGAAACAAGCAAAGATTATTGCAAACAGGGGCCATATTACGAATTGTGGTTTGAAAGGTAAGACCACGGGGATCATTGGCATATGGTGTAATCTGTGATCCTGGGCTTCCTAGATACCGCCGACGAATACTTGGTCGACTGCGGTAGCTCAGCTGTGATGCGCTGAGGAATGAACATTAATAACTGGCAACGGTAAAATGACAGCTGTACTTGGAGAAAAACCTCTCCAGTACTAGTCCTACACGTAATGTCCTGAGATTGAACTCGGCTGTCTCAAAAATGTATTCTGAAATACGTTATATTTAAACGTCACGGCCTCCCCCCCCTCAAGAAAAATATTTTGGAATGAAAGATACTATTTTGTGATCTGAGGACCTGAACTTGTGACTGGACACTTCACCGACAGCAGAATTACCATTAAGGTTCTCTATTTTAAGTGACAGTTTATGTACAGACCCCTCCATCCAGCTTTACATCACAAGGATTAACCATAACACTTTAACAGAAATATATCTGTAGAAATTAAAATGGTTTTAAAGTAGTATAGGTAACACTTTACATCTTCATGTCAATTTACCCCTGCATTATGAACATAGGATCATTTTACATTTCAAATGACTGCACCATCTCACTCATCGATTTATTTTTCACTTGATTTTTACATAGTGGTTACAAAAGTAAAAAAGTGACACACAAACTAATTCTAGCCTGCAACCTGCTTTGGCAACTAAAATTCCACACAATTAGGTTATTAATTTATAATAGGTACATATGCAGGCACAGTCCTTCTGGAAAAGCTAATATTCCCTCAGATAATTAATATTCTCTTTTTTATGGAATCCACATATTTATTATTGTGTTCATAACAATCCATTGCTGATAGGTATTCCAAGCCAGATGAATCTAGTCCACACCCTTCCACCTCATTCCTCAAAAAACAATTGTAATATTACACCCTCCTATGCTTTACATCTTCAAATTGGCATCTTCCTTTCAGTTTTTCCAGTCAAAATTCTGCATGCACTACTAACATTTCTCATACATGCTATATACCTCCCCCTGTTCATCCTCCTTGATTTGATCATATAATCACTAATAAATACACATTTTAAAACTCATTATAAAATTTTCTCCAGCCTGGTTTCATTTCCTTCCTGTGAGGTCTGTTCTCCTCAGCATCAGTACTCATAGGCCATTAACCACCCCTTATGGTGAAAAATGTTCACACCTTACACAGGAGTGAAATGGATTTTATATTTCAATCTTTCTAGTTTTAGATACCAGGAAGGAAGACAAATTACTCTGAATGAAATGGACTCATGCATTCCCCAAATCTAATGCGAGCTTAATTTCTTTGTTACAGCAATTCTGGTTTGTTGATACAGTCATCCTGACTGAATGAACTTTGCCACATATGCATATAATTCTGGTCTACTGTCATGTGTTTATACACGAACACGTGTTTAATTTTCTCTGTACATGTGAACAACATAGTTGAGAAACCTGAAGAGAGCAGATGATCAAAATGATGTAGTCAGCAATTTTACAAAAAGGCGATGACTGCAACTCTGCCAACACACCTAAGGACTTGTTACAAGAATATATGCTGGAGGGTGTGTGTGTGTGGATGCATGGATGTGCACACACGTATTACATAGTGTTTTTTATGTGTTTGCCTGAAGGTGACCATGTTGGGTCACAACATGTTACCTGAATAAAGTACATAATAGACAACAGTTGTGTTTGACAGAAATTCCTTCATAATTATACAGAGTTTGTAGTGAATGCTTCAAATTCATAGTACCATATTGAACTCATCAAGCCATTTAAGTCCAGCCTCTGTGCTTCCTGCTGGCTTGTATTCCAGTCCAATCCAGCCATCATACCCTAATTGTTCTAGCAAAGGAAAGACGTACTGATAGTTTATTTCTCCGCTTGTATTGGGCTCATGACGATCTGGAACTTGTGCCACTTGGATATGACCTACAAATATATTTTAACAAAATGGTGAAAGAGATATGCCACAACATTATTGGTTGTACTCTGAATCGTCTAACCCTTTGTGACAAGTCAACAAACACACAAACATGCCAAGTAATAGAAACATGACATAAATAATACTGATCTTTACATTATGATACTATTTTACTGCTGCTTACTCAGACAGATGACATACCTTGTTCAATGAGGCTCATGTCAGGAGTTAGAACTGATAAACCTGACACCACTATCACTGTCATCCAGCACAATAATAAGGAAGCAACATTGCTCAACTTTACACTGCTCTTCTATCAGTCAGTGCACCAAATGGAAGAGACTTTGTTTTTATTGACCGCTGTTTATATCAGATACTTAATCATTCACCAACATTTATCCTGATGATATGGCCACAACAAGGTCTCCAGCCTCCACAATGGTGTTGCTCACTACCCAAAAAGATTTTAGTGCATTTACTCACCAAGACAGCCTCAAAGCTCTTTTTTTTTTTTTTTTTTTTTTTTTTAAATTTTCCCAAAAGCACTGAATACATTTCTCTATTTTTTAACTAATATGGCCCCTGTATTTTACTCAAACATAAC
>Ga0123355_10014160_pt1 | contig 12453 bp, 10 predicted proteins | sample TergutEmb28metaG_3_FD_89872 | JGI IMG/M metagenome (GOLD analysis project Ga0123355, IMG submission 89872) | Embiratermes neotenicus P1 segment gut microbial communities from Petit-Saut dam, French Guiana - Emb289 P1 | ecosystem: Host-associated > Arthropoda: Insects > Digestive system > Gut ...
CGTTCTGTTTCCAACTTAAGGTAAAGAGGATAAGAAAAAATTCCTACCACGCGGGACCCAAAGAAAGAGTTATTATAAAACATGGTGGGGGGGGGGGGTTAAAAATGAAGGTGATGCAGTCCAAACAAATACACTTACATTATGCATTTATTCTGAAAGCAAATACTAACTAAGCAAAACTCCATGATACAGTTCCTGTGGTCCAGTTAGTTTTAGCACTGTTAAAGTCTTCACATTTGAATATGTGACAACACATATGCAAAGCAGTGATAACAATAAAAAGCTGTTGGTTGTACAACTGTAACAGTAATTAAGTAACAATGCACTAGCAGCAACCACAGGTTAATACAAAGATCTGCTGTCTGACATGGTCCTGAGCCAGTTCCATTCCCCTCTCATCCTTACAACCAATCTACCTAACTTCCACACTAACGTTATCCTCTCGTATGCTCAGTTTTCAAAGTGTACAGTTTCAAACTGCCTACCTGACCAATTTCTATATGCATTCCTTGTCTCATTTGAGACACTTTCCTAGTTCACTTTAGTTTCACAGACTTCACTAACCTAAAACCCTTGAACTTTATTTTACATATACCATTGTGATTAAAATGTAAGAAAATGAACAATCAAGAACAATATTTTTTTTTTTCACATATTTAGAGTGTTTTATGACATCTTTTAGCCAACCTGGCCATCTTTGTATCATACACCTGTGTGCAGAATACATGAGGGAAAATTAACAACATAAGGTATTTTAAAGAGAAATGAGAGTCATCCCCCCATATAAATTAATATAATAAGTAGTAAGGTTATGTTACAGAAATAACACCTGAATGGGAGGCACTGCAGATGTATGGAGTTATATCTTTGTCAATTCTGGGTTATATTAAGGTGTTCAATTATGATGTGTAACTTCTACTCACATATTCTGTGTACAGTTGTATTACCTGAAGATAGCCAAGTTGGCCAAAACATAAAATATTCTAAATCTCTGGAAAAAAATAAAAGATCTTCTTGTGATTGTTGGTTCATTTCTTACACTTTAATGACCCTTGGTGTCCTGGACAAATCATGCAGTTGTTATGTAATTACCTAAACTGCTTGCTTGCTTCATCCTTCCCAAGTCGAAGTATGTTCCTGGGCATTTCGTCTTCAAATACTTATTATTTACAATATTCCCCAAACAGATATGTACCATCTACATAAAACAATCTTTGATAGTTGCGAATGGAAGAGTTACCTACAGGTATCACCTAGAATCAAACAAACCTTTTGCAAAATTTTATCGTAGAAGGAATGTCCTCGATAGCTGGGGTCGATTCCTGGTGTGACTGTGCAGTAGAGGTGGTTCACACTGTATCGCTTCAGCAAGTAACACAGGTCAATGCTCCAGGTGCTGCATATATAAAAGAACAAGCTGCAAGAAAACTCTTCACTAATTCGAGTGTGTCTTCCTTTCCTATAGTGCACTTTCACGTCAGCTTTAATAACTGAAATTATATGTGGAAATGTACAGAAAGTATGTGGTAAGAACACAGCTCAAATCAGCTCGCTTTATGTTCTGCAGCAAGACCACATTCATTGAAAAAGGCACAATGCTATTATGTTCTGATATTACAGTTTATTAAACAGTCGACTGCCAATTAATTACTACAATTTATTAACTGGTTGAAGTATGTGATGTCATACTATTGTTTGTGAACAGGCTATATGTTTATGGAATGGCAGTGTTGTTTCCGAATTACTTGTTCATTTCATAACACTGTAAGCAGTGCAGACTGTATTATTCAATGGCTTGTTAAACTAAATAGATGGTTGTACAGGTCATGGCATAATTTTAGATATTATATTAGAATTTCCCTGGAGAGATGACACAAAACCAGGAAAGAACATTACTATAATCTTGGATAATGTCTATTGTCTGGGATTCCCTCAAACATATTTGATGGGTTTCACCTGTGCCTACAGGGGCGTAGGAATTGTTGTCCTGTAGTGCTTATGTACTTCTACCAGCCACTTGCCTGTACTCTTCTTACAAGTATAAGGTCTTATGCAAAAACACACACAAACACATATTCTGGTTAGAACTTCTTCTGTTGTCCAGTATTTGTTAGAAGCCATTCCTAAGGGGCCCAACTGGTTATAAACCTATACAGCAACTGGTGGAAATATCCAGTGTAGGAACTGTAGTGTTTAATAAAAATCCCAAGGTTATGGGTGATGTTCAGAATAGCAATCATGTTTATATTATCATAACATACCATCGTTAGAAACATTCAAGAATTAGCTCTGTCACAATAATTGGTGTCCTGGCCAAGACTGTAACTGGAGATACAAACAGAAATCAAAAGAACTTTTTTCAGACACCAGAACCAATTTCTAAAACAGGAGACAAAAGAAAAGTTGTTCTTGTGCTAAATTAAGCACTATAACTACTCGGAGGAATATTTTACTTGGTATTTCAATACAGTTCTTGGCTCAATGTAATCACTTTAAAAGTAAACAAATAATCTTACATGTAATATAACTCAATACCATTCTATATTATTACTTTTAATGTGAATTCTTAAGTCTTAGGTATATTTATACAAATACACATATTTCTAGATGTAGAGACAGATTCCACTTCCAGTTTGGCTTCAAATTTTGTATTGTTATTCATTACATTACACTGGGTGAACGTCCATATGTTATAAGTTGTGTTTAATATATAAACTGTAATCTGTAATTGACGTGTCCATTGTTACATGTGTGAATGAATGGATGAAAAAAATAAACCAAACCAAACCTAATATTAAGATAATGGGAGGTGGATGTACAGTTCCATGTCAATCTCAGCACTAGATGATGCCAAGTGACTCAACTTGAACTACTTGTGGACAATGCAGACACCCCTCACGGGGACTTGTATTGCAGTTCTCCAGTCATTCAGTCAATAGACTGGCTGAGCTACAGAAACTTCTTTCAAGCAAAAGAAAGAAATTGGAGGCTGTGACATATTTTGAAGTTAAGAGGAATAAAAGAGACTTTATAAAATGTGCTTGAATATTAAAAGAACAGATTCTGCTACAGCTGTGCTTCATCACATGATACATTAGATTGCAATAAATTAACACTATTTCTGTGAAAGAGTGTAAATCAGCCAATTTGACTGCTGACAGTGGGCGACTAAACAACGAAACTTGTACAACTGAGAACATGCCACTTCATTAACGTGTAATCCTTACTAATGCAAGAATAACACATTATAGTTTAAGGAATGATGAATATTCATTTTTCTTTATCATTACGCTGCATGTAAATGACATATCTGGCAACAGACACATCACATAATTAAAAAGTATGTAACACAATTGTGGAGATATTCAACTTGAATATCACAGAATAAATACACGGAACAGCAATGAAAATGCAACCCCGACAAAAATGAGCCAGAGCCTTGCCAATTCACACCTGCACTGTCGACTGCACTTACATTATATTACTTCACAATTTCTACCTTTTATTAAAGCCTTCTTCCTTGCAGACTTCACTGAAATTAAGAAGCAAATGTTCCCTTTTCGGTGGTGGCAGAATCATCAAGACACACGACACACCACAATCCCAATTGAAACGTTGATGGAAATGCGTTAGTTGTAGTTCCAACCTAGACTGTATATCTGCAGCAAATCATTAAGACGAAAACGTCAAATAACATCCAACACCTTTACTACAATATTTTCAGACCGTTCATATGAGCTTACCTTTTTCATTACATTTGGAAATTTCCATGGCATTTCATTATATGATTGTTATGTTATGGAAATATAACGATTTAGTTCATTATCTTGGATTTGGTGATATCTGTCCATAATCTGCAACAACTATTGCGATGATGATGCTTGCACCACTCGTATATATTCCCCCACCTAACTTTGATAAGACCTTACCTAAACTCTTTGACTTCAAATTCTGTGTCCTATGAATTAATTCAAAGAAACTCATATTTCCTTATATACTATTTGGAAAAAATAATCGCCTCAAAGAGCGCACTTTCATTACCTCCAACATACAAAGGTTGCTATGGAATAATATTATTTTCCTGTACACGTTACTAAGAGTCTCAGAAATGTGCAAAAGTAATGACGAACTATAGTGTCAATAACTTAGACCATTGATTACCCATATGATCCACGAATATTACTCATGTAAATCCTCAATTCTACTGCAGATATTGGTACCATTGTCGTTACTCCGGGAAGCGTCAGTGTGAAGTTTGTGTTGTTTGTGCAGAGAAACTTGTGGTAAATATCGGCAAGTTAATCCGTTAAAATCACTGTGCTGTCGAGCATAGCCTCTAATTTATTTGATCGGAATATCATCGTTAAGTTTCAAAATGTCTATTGGTGTTCCCATTAAAGTTTTACATGAAGCAGAAGGCCATACTGTAACATGCGAAACCAATACCGGTGAAGTGTATAGAGGTAAATTGATTGAGGCGGAGGACAATATGAACTGCCAGATGATGAATATTACTGTTACATATCGGGATGGTAGAGTTGCTCAGCTGGAGAACGTATATATTCGTGGTTCGAAAATCAGATTTCTCATTTTGCCGGATATGTTGAAGAATGCTCCAATGTTCAAACGCCAAGGCAACAAGGGAACTGGTGGTGCCGGTAGAGGAAAGTCCGCAATTCTGCGAGCTCAAGGTTGACCAACAGTTTCTTAATATGTTATTTGCATAAATTTCTGCCACGTAATTTAACTTAACCCGTGATTATATCTTGTATGATATACGAGGTATTCACGCCAGTGGATACTAGCAGTGTCTGGATTATGATATTGTCTCTTTGGTATTTTGGTGTGCGCAACTATGCGTCTGTAAGTTTTAATGTACGTACATTGATGTGAATTTAGTTAATGAAAAGCGCGAGGTGTGTGTAGCAAACATAAACGTTGAATTATGCTATGATTTTGGCTCTTGTATTCAAGCTTTAAGTTTTCATTTGTGAAGGTTTATAAGTAGAGGCAGACATGTATGGTGACCAAAGTGTGTATTGTATTACCTTCCAATCGTTTTTAATGCCATGTGCCTTAAGGGGTCGAATGGGGAAATGTGAAGGGAACTTCTTGGAATTTCACAGTATATAACCTGCTAAAGGAATTGTGGTAAGGATTTTTGCTGCCATCTGGTCTATTGTAATGTTTCTTTGTGTACTGCTACTAGCCAGGGCACATAATTTAAGCACATGAAGAACTGAGGGTTTTGTTTCCACCTGTGATGTGACTGCTATAATCTGAATGTTCAGTTGAAGTTGTCAGTTTGTCATATGACCACTACAAACAGCTATGAAACTTGTCACTCTTACAGTGTTTGTGGTTAAATTATGTGCACAAAATCAAAGAGCAGTATGACTATGTTTGACAAGTGAACCAACAAGAGAAATAGAGAAATTATGTATATAGATAAGTGGGAGAAAGAAAGAGAAAGTTCATGCATCATGGCAGGAACTTTTGTAACTTGCCACACAGAGATGGCAAATATGTCCATATGATCTTGGTTTTCCATCCTGCCCAGATGGTGTTTAAGACTGACAAAACTTCATGGTGCAAAGTTTGGTAACTCTTTGTCCATTTGGTTTCAAGTCCTTAAATCATTTTGTTTTTAAACGTGGTCCATCAGTGGTACATGTAATGTCCCTGTTCATGCCATGAAAATCTATGGGATAGTGGAGGTTTAGAAAAACACATTCTTAACCATAGCACTAAAAGGAAGTAAGTTGTCAGCTTCACACCCAGATGTTTTAACACTCAGGAAAAGAGGGTGTAGAACCCCTAGAGTACGAGTGTGGATGGTCTCCAGAGCCAGCCTGGATGCTTCAGAGAACAGCATTATCTCTTGTTTCGTCAGGAATCAGACCACAGTTCATTTATCCAGCTTGTAATGTAGTCACTGTACCAACTGAGCTATTGTCTCTTTAATTCTTTAATGTGCTGAAGAAATATACTTTCTAGTTATAATTTTGTATAATGCGATAGTCTCTTGACATTAAGTGTTTAATGTCTTTGTTTCAGTGTTCCAAACAGGCTTTCTTCTTCATAATATTTGGTATTAATGTACAGACAGTTGTATAAATGTGTCAATAATTTTATGAACTTTGAATTTTATTAATTTGTGTCTTTGACTACGTGTGCAACATACTTTTTGATTGTGTTGTAATTTATTTGTACACAGTGGCCCTAAAAGAACGCATTTTTTTTCAGATAATTGTAACTTTTTTATTTACAATATAAAAAAATTAAGTTAACACCAAAACAACCTGTAATAAATGCAGTCTTGATTACTTACATTGATAACTCAATTGCAGAAAATTATATCGGAAAGATGGCGTCCTTCTTGCCGTACACACATCCGGGGCATCTCCTCAAAGTTCTGCATCACATTTACTAACATTTCTTGTGGCACAGTTGCAATTTCTTTGTGAATGGAAACTTTTAGATTGTCGACTACGAGGTTTTCGAACGTAGACTTTTGATTTGAGGTAACCCCAAAGAAAGAAATCGCATGCAGATAAATCTGGTGAGCGTGGGGGCCAAGGGACATCGTCGGAACATGATACTGTGTGTTGCGGAAACATTTGTCGAGCAACTGTCATCGAAGCGCTTGCCGTGTGGGCTGTGGCTCCATCTTGTTGGAACCACGTTTCTTCCATGTTAACCTGTAAACTTAAACGTAACCGTAAACTACTACCCATTTAAAAAACATGCGTTCTTTTTGCGCCACTCTGTATAATAGTCAGTTTCTTAGGTGATTAAAATCTGAAATTTGCTCCAAATGTTTTAACTTGAAAGTACAAGAAAAGTGTTTAAAAGGTATATGAAGATCAAACTGGGAAGCATGGGGAATGGTGTCATACAGAATGAAAAGAGGACAAGACAGGGTATTGTGGAAGGGAACCCAAGCAGGAAGATGGAGTGGCTTGATTGGTATATTACTTGGGAGACTGTGGAAATGTTATGGAGGAGTAAAAGAAGAAGAGGAAGAAATGAAATTTAAATGAATTATTTTTAATGGACTGAATATTTTCCTCTAACGCAATGTAAATTGTTTAACTTTACAGCTGCACGTGGACGGGGCCGTGGCGGACGGGGCCGAGCAGGTGGTAGCTGGCAGGGTGGCCCTGGAGGAGGTCCTACAGGTGGCAGGGGACGAAGTGATCGACCATAAACATCATTATATATGCGGGCGGTTTTGTATAATCAAATTCGAAGAGACTGTGACTGAGAATTTGAATTTCATAGAGTAAGAAATACCTTAATTGTAGGATGACAGTATGTACTGCTTTTACTATGTGATTGATCTATGGGCTGTTTTAATTGAGAGGGCAGTATGGATGTTCAGCAAAGACTACATTGTAATTTTCACAGTTGTATTGTGCAGCTTGATATTATCAAAGTTTTATTACCAACTGATGCACAAAACACATGCTTTAAAAGGAGTATTGAAATTTACATTAAAAATGCTCCAACATGTTTCAGTGTAATCACCATCATCAGGGAGCACACTATATGATCTTGCTAAAGTTACATTTGTTAAATCAGTCAGTTGTGTGTGTTATCAGGTCCTTGCTGGTGTATGTCTGTCATGCCATTTGGAAACTCGGTCAGCTTCCGAACGGTGCGACACCCACCAGCAAGGACCTGATAACACATGCAACCACACTACAAGATTAACTACACCGATGTATTTTAACCGACTGTTTTAACAAATGTAACTTTAGCAAGATCATATAGTGTGCTCCCTGATGATGGTGATTACACCAAAACATGTTGGAGCATTTTTAATGCAAATTTTGATACTGCTTTTAAAGCATGTCTTTTGTGCATCAGTTGGTAATAAAACTTTGATAGTACATTGGAAGTTAGAGTAAATATCAGTGCATTTTTCTATTGACAAGTTATAAATTGTAAGATTCTGGAACTCCTAAAGGAACAGTCAGAGTTGTCTCTACATGCCGTGGAGGCATGTGTGTGTGAATTTCCTGATTCCTGGTAAATCAGCAATATTACATATGATAAACATGTTTGTGACACTGGAAGTGTAAGTAATGTGTGTTCTGGGTGACCTTTTTTCCAGTGTTGAGTGATTAGTGTGGAGTACACTTCTACATGTCTGTTGTATCATCACAGAAGACTCTGCAGAAACTTGCTTTATAAGGCGATTTTTGTATGGATGTAGACGTAAATATTTTGAACTGCCGTCATTAGTATGCAAATCATGTTGCAACCCAAGGAAGTGTACAAATAAAGTAATTGCCATACTACCACTTGTTTGAAACCTATTAAAGCTGGTAGTCACTCTGGCTGCCTGGCTGGCTGGTTGAATGTACAGGCAAGGCTTGGTGGTTCTATATCAGTGGGTATGTTAATATTCAAAATAGTCAAGTGTGGAGTGTGGAGAAACCTCATATTTTCCAAGACAGCTGTTACGCTCAGTAAAAGCTTGAGTGTGGTGTTAGTTTTCTTGTTGGAATTTCATGTTCCCTTTGACACAAAATGTGCACCATCACAAGCAGTTAAGTTGAGGAATGAAACTGGTGGTTCATCCAGTTTGGAGGAGAGCTTACACTGCAGACTGAACATTGGGAATATTACGGCAGTTTTGTTGTGAATACATTGTCTCTCAGTGTGTGTGTGTTAGTATAGATCTCTAGACTTATACTTGCTTGGAGAACTTCTGAATATCCGTAAGCACAGAAAGTGAACACACTGCAACAAAATACTATGACCCGCATTTAAAAAAATGTGGTTTGTTATGTGGCGTCAAACCTGTACAGACAAACCAAGAATGGTGGTGTCTGTGTGAGGTCTTCCATTATAAGCACAGGGAGGAAAGGTTTGGGAGTTGTATTAATCTGTAGCAGTGAATGGTAGGGTGACAGCATTGTCTTATTTTCTTTCTAATGTGCAAAAGTCAATATAAACTGATAAACTAATAAACTAATAGCAAACAGTATATGTAACTGTCAGACAGTCAAACAAAAATAATTTAAACAACAACCAAAAGGATATAACAAGGATCAGTATATTTGCATTGTAGTGCTGTGATGACTGCATGGAACTGTTTTGCATACAGGGGTGACTACTGGCATCTCTGCCAGCACACATTTTGGATCAGTGTGTTTGAACACAGCAAAACCTGTATTATAGTAACCCTGAGTAGTGGTAGTGGCATAGATAAGGCCCCCACGATGCAGTGGGGCCCCTAAATGTACAGAATACTAAAATTTGGTTTGGGTTGTTTTGGACTGAATTCCACTGTGACAGAAGGCATTATTGTGGATTGCTGTTATTAGATGTGGGAGTAATTGCTCATAATTATAGGGCCCCCCTGACCAGTTATCTGCGCCACTGAGTAGATGTGTACTAACCAGAGGGGATGGTTATTTTCAACACTTGCTGCAGTTGTAATCATTAACTTATCTATAAAAAGTGAATCAGCCTTGTATCTAATTTTTGTTGGACACAGGAAACTCAGTGATCACAGTGTTCTAAGGAATTTTTATGGACACTTGCAAGTTACTAGATACCACAGTTTCTATTCTGATTCATTTGAAAAAATGGGGGATGTTGAAGTACAGGGTCATCGAAAAAGATGGACAGGATTTGAAACCACTATAACTTAAAAAGTACTAGATGGATTTACACGTTTGGCATCTTAAAATGTTCAGAAAAGTTTAAAGTTTTAGACTTACCTTAGTACATTTCAATATGTGCACCGTTTGTAGCTCTGGAGATATCCAAACGAAAGGAGCTCCGTCTTGCATAAAAATAACACTACTTACAGTTTCTTGTTCAAAGGTTTCAATATGTGGAAACACGTACTGTTCAAGTAAATCGAGATAGACAAACCCAGTAATGGTTTTCTCACTAAAGAAGAAGGGACCAATAACACGATCGTACAGAAGCCCACACCAGATGTTCACTTTTGGTGAACCTCGAACTTACTTGTGAATCTCATTTGGCTGCTGTTCCCCAAATGCGGCAGTTGTGTCGATTAACACACCCATTCACATAAAATGTTGCCTCGTCCGAAAAACAAATGCGCTGTAGGAAGGTTTCGTCTTAATCAGTGGTGTTGAGCATGAACGTGGCAAATTTCGCTGTTTTATTAAGTTTAATTGTAAAGTTAATTTAAAATAATTAATTTACATAAGTCTAAAACTTTGGACTTTTCTGAACATTTTAAGACGCCAAACGTGTAAATCCGTCTAGTAATAGTAGTAATACTGTGCGTAGATAGTTCGTACCTTTGGAAGATTATGAATGCGGGGGGTGCCGTCTTGATCCCAAAGAATCGAGGCAAAAAATTTTCCAGTGGATTTTTGCACACGGAATTTTTTCAAGCGGGGTGAGCCACTATGCCGCTACTCCATTGATTGTTGCTTTGTCTCCGGGTCATAGTGATATAACCAGATTTTGTCCATGGTCACCAATCATGACAGGAAATCATTTGGATTGCGCTGAAAAAATTCCAAAAGTTGCTCAGACGACTGGCACCATTGACATTTTTGATCTGCATTCAGGCTTTTCGGGACCCACTTTGTGGAGAGCTTCCACATGTCCAAATCTTCATGAATGATGGACTCAACCCGCTCACATGAGATGCCCAGTTGCTCAGCTATTGATTTCGCTGAAATCCGGCGGTCTTCCAAGATTAGCTCATGAAATTGATTAATAATGTCTGGGGTGGTCACTGTTTTGGGCCATCCAGGACAAGGCGCATCACAGGTGAAAAAATCACGACGTTTAAATTGGGCAACCCAGTTTTTGAAGGTGGCATACGATGGTGCATGTTCCCCTAATGTTTCTGTCAGAATAGCATGAATTTCCTTTGGCATGTTGCCTTGCAGGGCCAAAAAAAAAACTTGATGACAGCTTGTGTCTCTATGTTGTTGAAATCGTGCGCATCGCTTGACATGCTTCCTTTGAGCCTCTGTAACAAGAAAAGACTTGCAATTCGGCACATGAACAGACCCCCCTTTCCAACAACACTATCAATTCCATCCTGCGATATCGGGAACTATTATTTTCCAACCTAAACTTGCATACAAAATTGAGATAGAAGCTTCCATCAGCTTTCTGTGCTTATCTAGAATGCTTCAGAGTAAGAAGCAGAGATCTGAAGAAGCGTGGTGCAGTAACAAAGATGGCATAAGAAAGTTTTGCTTAGTGATGAATCAAGAGATGCTTGAATATACCAATCAGATGCATTTTTGAAAAAACTCGAGCATCTCAGAGATACACACAACCAACTACATTTGTATTGGTGGTGCAACCGGCGGAGGTTATAAAGATTTCGGCGATGGGGGGGGATGACTTGTGTTATGCAGGTACATTCAATGCTACACTGTCATGCTATTTTGTACATTCTTGGTACCATTACATTATATAGGCCTTGTTTTTTATATGTATAGTTTCTTATGTAGTCTGTCTTATGTGTTTCCCTCACCTGTACCCATCAGTTGCTTTTTCAGGCACAGAACAAGCAGAAAGGAACCTAAAATCATTATTACCAAACCTGTCTTTACATGGGAGAACACCATCTGTACACTTGTGAAAGATATGGCTTACACCGAAGATCAAGGACCCTTAAATAATATTTTCTGCAAATGATGTATAGAACTTGGCATCCACTAAACTAAAGACAATTTCAATGTCTGTCAGCCAGTAAATATGTACTTTTTCATGGGTTACAATGACCTTGCTTGGCTCTATCTGTATATTCCAACTTGTGAATATATCATGTTTTCTAGTTTGCTTTTGTTAAATTGTTGAAGAGGAACTGGTTGAGCTAGCTTATGGTATCATGAATGTGTAATGTTCTGGTATAGATAAGGGTGTGCTTTAAAAATGTGAAATTAATTTTGCAGATTAAATCCATTGCATACAAAGGAAAATATACAAAATTAAGTTTTTGGGAAACGGAAGAACAATCAGCAGAGGTACACTCAGTCCAACAAAAATCCATCGACGTGATATTTCGTACGTCCCGCTCAGGCAGTGACGTGCGGTACAGGTGCCATCATAATTCGAGTCGTTTTTCTTTCCCCATATTTGCGCATTCTTGCTGTTTCTCTGTCTTCTTCGGTCTTCCAATTGTTCTCCTTCCTTTTGGTCTGTAGTGGTATGATTTCAAAGGCTTTTGTTTGTGGCATTTTTTGCAAGTGAAGAAGCCAGTTCCGTCTATTCAGCCGAAAACTGACCTGTCCCAGACAATACTGTCATAAAAGTGAAGGTGCAGGCATGCTGCAGTGAAGGAACTTCTCACTGATGAACATAAACTAAACCGCTTAGCGTCGAACTCCTTGACTGGCCACCGCGAGCGCCTGATATGAACCCCATTGAGAATATGTGGAGTGAGGTGAAAAGGACAATGCAGGAAACCTGGCCTGTCCTCCCTCCCAGAAA
>Ga0123355_10014161_pt1 | contig 12453 bp, 7 predicted proteins | sample TergutEmb28metaG_3_FD_89872 | JGI IMG/M metagenome (GOLD analysis project Ga0123355, IMG submission 89872) | Embiratermes neotenicus P1 segment gut microbial communities from Petit-Saut dam, French Guiana - Emb289 P1 | ecosystem: Host-associated > Arthropoda: Insects > Digestive system > Gut ...
CAAAGCTAATTCAACGTTGGCTAGAACTGTTTGATGGGGGATTAAGTTATAACTTTGAAAAACGAAGCCAATGCGGTTATTTCGATAAGTATCCCAATCAGAATCTTTAAATTTCTTAGTAGAGGTACCATCAATTTCCAGTTCACCTGATTCATACTGATCTAATCCACCGATAATATTGAGCATGGTCGTCTTTCCTGAGCCAGAAGGCCCTAAAATCGCCGCAAATTCATTGTCCCTGAAAGCAATTGAAATATCATTTAATGCAACTTGAGTGAAATCAGCTGTTTTGTATGATTTCCTAATGTTTTTTAACTTTAACATAGCGTGTTTACTCCTCAAAAACCTTAATCAAGTAAGTCTTGTGCTACTTTTTTGTAGTTTACAATGCCTTAACTAATTCCGACACCATCTGTGAAGATGCAAGAGCTGCTTTTGGCAGGAATTCTTCAAATGACACATGGGATTCCTTGCCTGCAATATCAGATAACGCACGTATTACAACGAAAGGAATCTTTGCAATATGACAGACTTGGGCAACTGCTGCTGCTTCCATTTCAAGTGCGACCGCATTCGAAAAGTTCTCCTTGATCTGATCCATTTGCTCAGGACGATTGACAAAAGCATCACCTGTTACAATTTGACCTTTGAAATGACGAACATTAGCAGATTCCAATGCTCCTTCGACTTTTCTTATTAAACCTGCATCTGATTCAAATACAGCTGGTAGTCCCGGTACTTGTCCCCTAGCATAGCCAAAACCTGTTACATCAACATCATGATAAGCAACGGATTCTGAAATCACAACATCTCCAACCTCAGCATTTGCTTTTATGCCGCCAGCCGACCCCGTATTGATCACATAGTTGATATCAAATTTTTCAAGTAATAATGTGGTTGCAATGGCAACATTTACTTTTCCAATTCCGCTTTCAAGTAATATGACTTCTTTTCCATGTAACGTCCCTACGGTAAACTCAACATGCATTATTCTTTCAACTTTTTTGATATCAATTAATTCTTTTAAAATGGCAACCTCTTGCTGCATTGCTCCGATTATACCTATCACAATAGCAATCCTCTTTCTTCAAATAACTTAACAATTTCAACAATTGTTTTTGTCGCTTTTTCCATGACATCAACTGATGCGAATTCAAATTTTCCATGGAAGTTTTCTCCACCTACAAAGATGTTTGGTGTCGGAAGTCCCATATATGATAATTGCGAACCATCAGTTCCACCACGAATTGGGGTACTAACTGGTACTATATCTAAATTTTTCATGGCAACTTCAGCAACTTCAATTACTTCTCTCACAGGTTTAATTTTCTCAGCCATGTTATAGTATGAGTCTTCTAATTTTAGTTCAATCACATGCTCTCCATATTTCTCTTGTAATTCAGCCACAATTTTTTCAACTAGTTCTTTTTTCTGTCGGAATAATTCTTTGTCAAAGTCACGGATGATATAAAACATTTCTGTTTTTTCAACTTGTGATTTCATCTCAATAAAATGGTAAAATCCTTCATATCCAGCTGTTAATTCTGGCGCTTGTTCCGCTGGAAGCATCTGATGAAATTCCATTGCTATTTTTCCAGAATGAACCATCACGTCTTTTGCTGTCCCCGGATGGACGTTGTTTCCATTAAAGGTAAGAAAAGCACTCGCAGCATTGAAGCTTTCGAACTGCAATTCTCCCTCCGGTCCACCATCCATCGTGTATGCATATGTCGCATCAAATTTTTCAACATCGAATTTGTGAGGTCCACGTCCAATTTCCTCATCTGGTGTAAAGGCAACCCTTATTTTTCCATGTTTGATGTCTGGGGTGTGAATGAGGTATTCCATAGCGGTCATGATTTCCGCAATTCCTGCTTTATTGTCGGCGCCAAGTAATGTTGTGCCGTCAGTTGTGATAAGGTCATGACCAACATAGTTTTTTAAGTTGGGGAAATCTTTTGGCGATAAAAGCACGTTTAATGCTTCATTTAGTACAATGTCGCCACCATCATAATCATTCCAAATCTGTGGATTTACATCTTTGCCGATCATATCTGTTGCAGTATCTAGATGCGCTAAAAAACCAATTGTTGGAACTGTTTTGTCCGTATTGCTCGGTAGCGTCGCCATAACATAGCCAAACTCATCGATGGTTACATCCGACATACCGATTTCTTTTAATTCACCAGCTAACATGTGTGCGAGCACGGTTTGACCTGGTGATGATGGGCAATTTGGATTATTCATGTCTGCTTGTGTATCGATTTTTACATATTTAATTAATCTTTCTTGTAAAGCTTGTTTCATTATATTTGCCTCCTTCTTTCCTTAGCTAGAATTTATATCTAATTATAGCATACGATATAGCTTTTTAAAAGTGAAGAGTTTTATGAAACCATTCTCTATTGTAGTAAAAAAGCCGTAGCGCTAAAACTACAGCTCTCTACTAATTATACTGTTGTTACAGCTTTTTGCAATTGCATATCGCTCAGATGCTGTTACTCAGATACCGTTACGGAAAGTATTTCCATTTTTAGACCTTCACTTCTACCGATTGCTGTGATTGTCGCTGTTCCTGGTGCATTTGCAGTTATCAAGCCATCATCAGATACACTGACTACATCAGGGTGAGAAGAACGCCAGTCGTAATCGCTCATGTTTGCACGAGCTGCATCCGATCCTGATATCTCAGGAATTAAAGACATCCCGCTTTCTAAATGTAACGTGTCTGATGTGAACGTCCAATCTTGCTCAAATGTTTGAGCAGAAATAGCTGTTCTAGTGGCTCCTGATCTAGCAGTTGGCGTCATCGACCTACTACCACTTAAGGTGAAAATTGAACGGCTTAATAGGTTTGCTCCTCTCAAACGATATTCATTCCGAGATAAGATTGCACCTGAATGCGAAAGAGTTTGCGTTGAGACATTTATATCACTTGATCTAGGGTTAAGATTGCCGGTAAACACTTCCATTGTATATCCCTCTTTCGGAATATAGAGCAGAATATTTGTCTCATGTTGAGCATTGCTCCATGCTGAATATACGAAATCATTATCCCAGAAACCAAATTGAGTATCGCCTGTAGCATTGGCCACGATCCGACCATTCCTATTACGGATAACTACACGGATTCCTGAATTTCGAAGTGTAGCACTTAATGGGTCTGAACTTTTTATTTCCACACGGATCATATCTGACATACCAATATCATCAGATGATCTAAGTAAGTCGGTATCATATTCTGACAAAGTTACCGGTCTTCCAAGAACGAGATCATTTATCGTACTTATAGTTCGAGGAGTCATTACCATCATCACATGCCCTAATCTATTAGGGATATCGATAAAATCGAAACGTCCATCTCCATTCATACTGGCTCTAATGACGATACCATCCCCATCTCTGCTAAAAATATTACCATCAAAGAGGGCTTCAGAACCATGTTGACGGTAGACTACAGTAGTCGGGGTAAGACGCCCATATTGATTACCTACTAGAGTGACGTTCACTCCCTCCCAAATACTTAAAACATCGCCGTCATATACTGTTTCAAGCATATATCGCAAACTTCTTTCATTGCCATCCACAAGGTTTGAATTCATGTTAGGACTGCGGTTTAAAATCGCATAGACTTCGTCCATCTCAGTTACAGCTCTTGTTCCATCAGCTGTCCTGTACAAGAAGGGAATTCTGCTGATATATTCTTGTCCTGGTGACATCTGGTATAAGTTAGGAGAATTTCTCGACCAATCCATTATCCATCTTCTAGAAATAGGACGCAGAACAGTACTATAAAAAGCGTTGATCAGTGACATGTAAAATGTCCCATCAAATAGCGTGAGAGCGCCTGTTTCTATCATTTCTAACCCTAAATATGTTCCCCAGAGTGGTGTACCTATCAAAATAGCATGGTCAATCATGTTCCTATTTTCTTCGCTATGAGCAGCAAAGGCTGACGCAACTAACCCCCCGTTGCTATGGCCAATTAGAGTAACACTCTCATAACCTTTTTCTCTGATGTCATCAGCAAGTTCTCTTGCAGCTTCATTTAGATCGCCTATGAAATTATAAGGAAAAAATTCAATATTATATGTACGATGCAAGCCATTGCGAATAAGTGCAATTCTAAGGCTGATCATCATCGGGATATAGAGAGGAAGGGAGCCGACTCTATCGCATCTTCTATTTACGAAAGCCGACATGCCAGTCCCATCTTCGTTATTAACAAGCTCTGATTCTCTTCCAAGCCTTCCACCAAGGAGATGTAGCCCAATATCCGTGACAATCCCAGGACCAATCCATATTGGCATCCCAAAAAATCTCTGGCTATAAAGCCTATTCGCTGAATATCCTGGCAGTATATAAATTGCTCTTCTTGGCCTATTGGTTGATCCCATCAATTCTTCATTTAGAATATCATCAAGTTCGATTAATTCATCAAGAATTGATTCCAATTCATTCAGTTCGCTTTCGTCCATTTCATCTAAATCATTAAGGAGAGACTCTAATTCGTCCAATATATCATCTAACTCATTCAAAGTGTCGTCCAATTCGTCCAAATCTAGTTCTTCCAAAATACCATCCAGTTCGCTTGGTTCATCAAGAATTGATTCCAATTCACTCAGATCACTTGATTCAGCTGCTGCTGCTAAGGGAGACAACACAGGCATAACGAGAGCGATCGTGAGTATGACTGCTAAAAATCGGAAAAATAATCTATGTTTTTTCATTTTCAAACACTCCTAGTATCTGTTTAAATTTTTTTATTTTAAAAATCTCTAATTATTTTGACTTGCTGTTATTTTCATCTGTTCAAAAATCTTTACTTTCTTAATCAGCAATATTATTAATCACTTTAACTCTGATGATACAATATCTTTTCACGGGCATTACGATTCGCTTCTCTTATCTCTTTCATTGAGGTCGGAAGAGGCGCAGTTATTGTTTCTACAGTATCAACATTACTCCAAATAAAATCGCCTTCTTCTAGAAGCTTTCCTTGTTGAACATTTCTTTTATCATCCATTCTGTAATACCCTTCTCTAATATTACGTAATGATACAGTTTCCCTTTTATCAGTAGAAGGGCTACGTTGAAAATCAGTGAGGAAGAGAATACCTTCTGGAACGAATTCTTCTTCCGGTTCGAAGGAAGCATAAATATTTTTGAGTACATCTATTTCTTTTGACCCTTCTTTGAGTACAACATCACAAACTAATGTACCAAATTTATCTGTTTTCGAATAAGGAATAATAAGAGCCTCTGCTGCACTAACTTCATCATGCTCTAGCAACCTATTTCTTAGCATATAAAGTTTATTACATTCTGTTAAATCAAAAGCATAAAGTTCTCCTTCTTCATTAAAAGTGATGGCTGGGTGGTATTTTCCTGTTGTCTGATCATATCTTACCACATCTTGTGGGCGAGTATTTAGCTGAAATATTTTTGGTTCTTGTATGTCTCCAAGCACATCATCCGCTTGCTTTTCACCTACAACCTGAGCAAGATCATGATCTGTCCCATAAACTCTACCTTCTTCATCTGTATAACTGAAGAATTTTTTTGTTCCTTCTGGATTATTAAGGAATCGATCCATCACACTTGGCGTATGAATATACATAACTCCTTCTTCCCCAGGTTCACATTCTTTTCCATTTTTTGGATTAATAACTCTCCCTATTGCTCCTGGAATAATAAATCCTGTTTGGTTACGTCTATTTTTCTCTGCCATTCCGTATTGAGTGATAACACCTCCGCCCAGTGAAGTACTACCACCGACAGCAAACATTGGAACAGATCCTGCCCATTGGAGTCTTTCGTTAACAAAGGCTGTTGGACCAGGTGGTATTGCTTCTCCTCCACAAGAAGGAACTCTCAAATGAGATAAGCAGCCTTTTTTCAGTCCAGGATAACGAGCTAACATATTATAAATAGTAAACGTACCAAAGAAACTATTAATATCATCCGAAATAATACATCTGATTAACTCGTCCGGTGCATCATACGCAACTGGATTATAGACTAAGCATGCTCCAATTGAACGGCGAGTAAGAATCCCTAAAAATTGTGCAGCAATATGAGAGACTGGGATTAACAGTAATTCACGATCTCCTTCTTTCACCGGAAATCCTGGATATACTTCAGGACTGTGCATTTGTAATAGATTCAAAATATTTTGATGTTTATGCACAGAACAACTTGGAACACCTGTCGTTGTTCCACCCGTATTAGAATAAGTAGCATCTTTGTTCAAAAGGCTTGTTGTTTCATCATTAAATGATAGAAGTGTCGCTGTTTCACTGTATTTTTTTATTGTCCCTGGGTAGATTATCTCAATATCTTCTGGTAACTCAAGATCTTTGATAATCGCCCCATAATCCAAATTTTCTTTGTATGCTTTTTCTTGATCCTCCGACAAATAATCACCTGCCGAAGTAAAGATAATACGTTTTAACCTATCATCACCTTTTTGCTCATGTAAGGCTTTGAAAGCTTCTTGCATTTCAAAATGTGCATATTGCTGTTCAAAACAATACTCAATACTTAATATTAGTGTGTGTGCTTTTTTTTCAGTCGTATGTTTGACTATATCACTGGCTAAGAAAGAAATAGCATTTGAACTTACTACGAGACCTAAATCAAGTGCAGCCAAAAATATAAGTTCAAATTCTGGTACATTAAGGCTACAAATTGAAATTGGAATCTCACATCCATAAGAAAATCCTAACTCCCTAAGATATTGTTTATAGTAATCAATTCTATTCCAATATTCTTTTCTAATAATTTTATTTCCCTTATAATCAATCATTGCTCCTTCGGGATTTCTTGCCATATCTGTTTTTCTGATATAATCAACTACTGATTTATCATTAAATCTTTTTTCATTCATTGTTAAGCTACCTCCATTTTTATTTTATAACCTCTCGAAAACTCCACCCCTTAGTATGCAAGGGTTTATAAAAACTCACTTTTTTCTCAAGCCTCTATCTTTCATTTAACATAATAAAATAGAACGTTATTACTATGCTTATTGTTGGCCAGACTTTTCGAGAGTCTATTTTTTAATTATATACACTATAAAGTATTAACAATTTAAGCCTGATCAGGACTTCTGCATGCAAGAGTTAGTTTAATGACATAACAAGGTCAAATTTTGAATAGCGCTCATAATGATATCTTATACTTATTTATACCTTCAAAATCTATTAGCTTTCCAAGAGCACATTTCGCGCGACATACTAATAGCGAATTAATGGAGCTCAGCAGTTGTGGACGGACTGCCTACATTAAACGACGAAAAACCTTTTTTCTTATTTGCTGAAATAGTTAGAAATGTCGTTATCACAAAGGCAACAATACTCATGATAATAGCAATAACAAACGCAAGCGAATGATCACCAGTTGATTCAAATAAGTTAGCGGCTAACCGAGGGCCAACAAATGCTGCAAATCCAAATGCAATAAATATAACACCATAATTCATTCCTAGGTTTGCAGTACCAAAATTTTCAGCTATAATGGATGGGAAAATGCCTAAGAATCCACCAAAGCAGAACCCAATACCCATTACTGAAATAACAAACAATGGGAAACTAGTAGCAAAAGTTAATAAAGTTAACATTCCAGCTGTCACTGTATACATCAAAAAGAGTGTTTGATATCGTCCCAATTTGTCAGAAATCGCTCCCAAGAACAACCGTCCTCCTGTATTAGCTACTCCTAATAATACTACTGCGGTCGCAGCCAATGTTGGTGTCACGCCAATTCTGGCCTCTGCAATGTGCCCTGCATGGGCAATAACCATTAAGCCTGTGATACATGCTAATGTATATATCACCCACAAAACATAGAATCTAGTAGTCTTTAGCATTTCACTAACATTTAAACTAGTGACAGCACTTTCTGTCTTGACTGCTATTGGTTTCCATCCTATCGGTTTAAAGTCCACAGGTGGAGACGAGATGAATAGGCTGGCTAACACAGTAACGACACCAAATATAATGCCAAACAGTCTGAATGTTTCTAATACTCCGATTGATTTAATTGTGCTTCTAAATAAAGGGGCAAATATAACAGTCCCACCACCAACACCACTAGCAATTATACCACCTGCTAAACCGCGCTTATCTGGAAACCATTTGATGGAATTGGGAATCGTAACACCATAGACAAAGCCAAGTCCAATACTACCTAATATGCCGTATGTGAGATATAAAGTAATAATATTCTCCGTGGTAAAACCTGCTAAGAAAAATCCTGTTCCAAAGATGACTCCGCCGATTAAAGCAGTTAGTCGAACTCCTATTTTAGCTTGCACTTTCCCCGCTATAATCATCGCAAACGGTACCAGACCCAATGAAAGTGTAAAAGCAAAATTTGCCTGTGGAGTAGTAAATCCCAACAATTCAATGAGGCGAGGCTGAAAAACACTCCAAGCGTAGGTAGAGCCAACAATAAGATTTGCAATAAAACTAACAATGATAATAATCCAACGATTTTGAGTTTTCATTATGATGATCAACCTTTCTGCGGATACAGTATGGTGCCAGCCATCCGACTTCTTTCATTAAAAAATGTGGAGGATTTATAAATTTCACTATTTCTGTGAAACCTCATAAATAATTCAGACTTATCCCCTTTAATTCACTCATTTTTAATTTATCTGCTACGGTGCAGCTACAAGTGTGACCATCTAATGTACCATTAAAAAGGCTAACTCTTGCACTACCACCTAGCGCTTCTCCTTTCCGGATTTTCTTGGTTTTTTGTTTTTAAAAACCAAAGCATCCACTATTTTGTCAGTTCTTGACATCTGTTTGTACTATAGAATACCATAATAATTCAAAAAAAATTAAACCTTACCAAATAGCAAGGTTCAATTTTTTTATCGTTAGGTTTACTTTTAACCTTTTTCAAAAACGTAGCCATTATTTCGTCGAATAGTAATGCAATAATCCGTATTCTCGATTTTACGACGCAATTTAGAAATTGCCGTCTGTAAAGCGTTCTTGTTTTTAATTGCTGGGACTTTCCACACAGTTTCATATATAAAATCTCAGCTCAAGAGATGTCCTTCATTTTTAGCAAGTAACAATAGCAAAGAAAATTCAATCGGTGTAAGCATCAAAGATTCTCCATCATCGAAGGCTTGTATTGCTACTATATCCAACGTAAGGCTTCCTTTTTTAATTATCTGGGCTTTATCATTTCCATGTCGTCTCATGGCTGCATCCACTTTGACCAACATTTCCTCGGGATGAAAAGGTTTTGTAATATAAGCATCACCGCCGTTCCTCATCCCCTGAACCATATCTTCATGAGCAATTTTTGCTGTAAGAAACAAGATGTGTGCTGACGTTGTATCTCGTATCTCCTTACAGAAATCAAAGCCATTTCCATCAGGTAGCATTACATCTAATAAAATAACATCTGGCTCTATCCACATGAGATACTGACGTGCTTTTTCCAAAGTGAAGGCGGTGTATATCTTGTAATTACATAATTCCAAAGCTCGTGAATTAGCAGCATTGAGTTCAACGTTGTCTTCCACTAATAACACAGTTCCTTTATGTAGTTCCAATTTTCATCGTCCCCTTCTAATTTTTTTATAACAAAGTAAAACATTATTTTCCACTAATGCTTAATTATGCCATTCGGTACTCACAAATACACTATTTTTATGCAATTTACTTTTCATCAACCATCTGTATGAGCGGCAAAGTGAATATAACCCTTGTCCCTTTGTTTATCCCAGCCAATTCACTTTCAACCGTTATCGTTCCATTGTGGGCATCAATGACTTCTTTGCAAATTGTAAGACCGATGCCCATACCAAACTTAGTCCTCGACACACCGCGTTCGAACAGATTGGGAAATAATTCCGGCGGAATACCTCTACCAGTATCAGAAACGGTGATAACTACATGGTCATTTTCCTTCTTAGCCACTATCGAAACTTTTCCATGCTCAGTGTGATTTCTAGCATTTTGAAGAAGATTAAATAATACTTGTGTCAATTCTTCAGGACTTGCAAATACAAATAGTTTAGTATCTAAAGCTAAATCCATTTTAATATTGCTTCGCTCAAATATATGATGATATAGTCCAGCAGTTTGCTTAATCAGCTCACCAAGGTCTAGATTTACACGCTTTTCCAACTTCTCTTTGTTCAAGGTAAGTTTATTCATGCTGTCAATCAAATTCGCAACACGCTTTGCCTCATCCACAATTTTATCCAGATTAGCAATTGTTTGCTCATTACCTTCTTTGCTTTTAAGTTCCATTGCTACTAGACCTGAATAGCTAGCTAAAACTGCAAGAGGAGTTCGAACTTCATGGGAGATGGTAGCCATAAGTTCTGTTTTCATTTGGTTTAACTGAGCTAAAGATTTAACCTCCACCGCAAGTTGCTGTTCCGTAATTTTGGCAGCCTCCGTTGCTTTCCTGTTGGAAATGAATACCGCTGCCGCTATACAAAAGCAAAAATAAACACGAGTCATTGCAGACATAAAAGTCAAGTTAGCATAAAAGGGCATCATCTGTATACCTGAGTTATGATAAAGATCATATATATTTGATAACAATAGTAAGATAAAAGCTACAGCCAAAATACTCTGCTCCAAATTTATTCTCTCTAAGTTCTTAATGAAGTTAACAATCCCTATCGAGAGACCATACAGAATAACAATCATATAAAAAATGTAGCCAAAAATCATTGTTTGAATCATTAATGTAATATCCGCAAAAAGGAAAACTAGGGCAAGCACAGACGATACAGCATACACTACAACACGAAAAAACTTCGGTAAATATCCTGGAAGCACCTCATTGGCCATAGCTGCAAGGAGCCAAGCCATGATGGGTATACCGACATATTCGATGCGAAACTCCGTATACCAATCAAGCCATGGGAAAGCAGCCGAAAACATGCTTGGCTCTATAAGTCCTTCCCGCAGAAATAATATTAGACTGAACAATGCAAAATACAAATTAGCTATATAATCACGTTGCAAGAGGTATAAGATCATATGAATCAAGAATAGCGCAAGGAAACAACCTATAATAAGGCTTGATATAAAATCAATACTGCGAATATTATTTGATATAAGGTTTTGAGTACCAATATACCAATCTTGGTGTGAAATATCCCAACGGTGATGACCAATTATGGATTGGTGCACAAGCTCAACCACACCATTAACAGGTTGAACTGTAAAAGTTATACGCGTTGTTTCAGGTGTAACAGCTTCTCGGGTTTCTCCTTGAAACCATTCACCATTAATATATATACGGTGATGTGAATATCCTAATAGTAGCCGGTTAAAGGTATACCAACTATCATCTGGAAGATATATTCGAATGCGACTGGTAACAATATCCAATCCATGACCTCTACCGAATAAGGATTCGCTCTCAAGAGTGGCAAATTCCTCTGGTGTTAGCAATACATGGGGAATGTATTCCACATGCCCCTGGAGGCGAACAATAGTTTCAGTAAAATTGACATCACTCAAATCCCACGAACCATCTTCACTGGATATATCCGTAGTAGTCCCGTTCATAAAAAGTGTCCATAATAGAGCAATAAACACTACAAATACTACAAATACTACAAGCACAAGAGATAGAGCAGGTAGAGGGAATAACTTTTTAATTTTTGAAGATGAAGTTTGTCCCATGCTTTGCCTCCTTCTCTTTATTGATCAAGTATTTATAATTTTTTCCTTTTTTACAACAGTCAAAAAATCACAATTATTGATATTTTTCAGCTATTTACAACTTTTCAAACTATCACAATGTGATAAATATTGACATGATCCAAACAATGAGAAAGGCTGCTATCGATCCTATTGCCGTACCACCTGTAACAACGCCAAAGCCCATTTTTTCAGTAAAATCATTAGCCTTTACAACAACCCAGTAATGACTAGCATTGGTGTGATAAGCGAATGATGCACCGGCTGAAAGTGCTAAACAAGCTATAACAGGATGAAGACCAAGATATGACATCAATGGCAGGATGATCGCTGAACCTGTAGCCAAAGTAACCGTTGCCGACCCATTGGAAATAACCAGTAGGCATGCCACTAAAAATGGCACAAATATTGCTGGAAGTGGCGTCGAAGCAATCAAATTCCCAAGATACTCACCAACGCCTGATTCTCTAAGAATCATTCCATAAGAACCAGCAGCACCAGTAGCAAGTACGATAAATCCAGAGCCATTAACAGCTTTTCCAAAGTATTTCGCAATCTCTTCTTTGTTTAAACGGCTTGTATCCAAGAAGAAGCAAAGTATAACCCCCACACCGAGTGCGATGATTGGGTGGCCAATAATTCCAAGATAAGGCAATATCGCAGTGTCTTCCGCCATCAGCATTCTACCAAATGAATTTAAACAAATCAGGATAACAGGAACTAAAATACAAGCAAAAGTCATCGCTGTACTCGGTAG
>Ga0123355_10014162_pt1 | contig 12453 bp, 5 predicted proteins | sample TergutEmb28metaG_3_FD_89872 | JGI IMG/M metagenome (GOLD analysis project Ga0123355, IMG submission 89872) | Embiratermes neotenicus P1 segment gut microbial communities from Petit-Saut dam, French Guiana - Emb289 P1 | ecosystem: Host-associated > Arthropoda: Insects > Digestive system > Gut ...
CCCTTATACATGATCTGTGCTTAAAAGAAAAAAAGTTACAAAATTGAGGGAAGCGGTCAAACGCAAAAATGGAAAAAAAACAAGGGGACGTCAACTCCCCCCCCCCCCCTTTAACACTTTGGTTTGGAACAACGAACAAACGTATTAAAGAAGCGGGTATCCGTCCATGTTCATTGCCACTAGAGTGGGTGGTACTTCTTTTAGCGTAATTTCCGTTACCGTACGTGCGTAACCAAAGACTGCATGATAGGCCTAGTTCGATCCCAAGGGTGTGGATTAAGTAGCAGAGGATGACGAAAGACATGTTCTCACATAATCAGTAAATGTGACAATAGATATATTGCCACTACATCCATTACATTTTTCAACATTACATACAAAGTATTGGGCGACCATTTACATCCCCGCTCCTGGCAGGGTATTCCAGGCATGTAACTTCATCTGTAAAAGGTTAGATCTTGCAAGTGGAAGGTCCCCGCTTAAATGGCTCCCAAGTTTACTTTAACTACTTGTCTATGGATTATATTTAAAATTACATTTTTCAAATCTGCACACCTGTGACTCTTCATACCAGTGATGGGATAGTTTCCCAATCACTACCTGTAAAGAACAGGTTGCAGTCGTACACACTTCCCAATGCGGTATGGGGCATTCTTCCACTCATACAAGCAACTGAGGTGGGAATCTGACCACAGAGTCACTCAAAATACTAAAAATCCTGTTCAACCACTAGTGTCATAACACACAAAAATTGCTGTTTCAGTTACTATTACAAAAGACTCACATTCAGAGAAATACATAACATATTTATTGGCACATTCATATTGGTTGATGCTGCTATCCAGGAATTTCTGTATGCAGGAACCAAACATGTGCTGTAAAGGGCATGTCTTGATTTCCTTCTAAATGACGCCACTCAGGTTAGATTGTATAACCTCTCTGAGGCATGCATTCTCTTCTTGTGTTTGTGATAGTTGCCACTGCTAGCAAATGTTCGAGGGCAGTGTGGGCACTGGTAAGGCTTCTCGCCTGTGTGCTGTACTGCATGAGTCTGCAAAAAATACCCACACATGCTGACAACTCTCACCATGTTCTTGACTGCAAGCATTATTTGTATAAATTAGTATACAACCATGTGATATGAATATTTGTTTATGAAATGACTAGCAAGGTGTATGACTGTCTGACAGTAAACCAACAGCAAGCATTAATTTTAAAACATTTTGGAGATGTGATAATTCCAGATGATCAAAGGTGGATAATGTGAGGCATATGTTTAACTTACAGACTTACTGGTATAATAATCTTCAGGAGTACACACTTGAAATTATACAAATCATGGGCTAAACCAGTAGTAAAATACTGGTGGTTGATGTAAGCCATGATGTAAAGAGAACAGAAATTCAAGAAATGAGGACTTTCAAGACACACATGAATAGGAAGTCTGAACGATGTGACGGTCTTAAGGCCAAGTGTATCAGTGAACAGATCATAACATGACAGACTATGTGAGCACAGAGAGCTGAGTTTGATATGATTTTTGGACATTAAAGGGTAAAGGGAAAGATCAAGTAATTCCAAAAAAAGGATTTTAATGTCAATATGCATTAAACTGCACAACCAGAAAAAGTGCTAAAAAAGCAAGATATGAAATTGGTATTGAAATTAATCCCTTTGCATTGAGAATGTTCCCTGCCGATAAATCACTGACATGAAGAAAAGTGATAGCATACCTAATCAAAAATCCATGTCATTTCATAATTTTACATTAACAAATTATAGCAAATTCTAATGCGTAATTTTACATAAGATTTGTGCATGTGTTTCTAACATACTACACAGTGTCTCTTTAATTATTCTCTGGAGCATGGCAGCTTCATCGTATGGGAAGCCCACATGTGCCAGGAGATCCTGTGAGAGCCAAGGTGATGAGGATAACAATGAAAGAATCTTGCTCTATCATACATATATAAACATCACATTTCAAGTTAAAGTGATTCATTATTCACTGCTATCAAACCAAACACATCACAATGTCTACATTTTCCTACAAATTATCCTCACTGGATATTTTTAAAAGACCAACCACCACTTTGGTGGTGATAATTTTTATGATGGACAGACATTTCCAAAATTACCTCAATGGAGACAGTCTAGATACTCACAACTTACTGATTATAGACATAATTAAAAATGAATGCTATGCACACTGCAAGATTTGTAGAAAGATCCAAAAATCATCACATCAGACACACAATATAAAGTAATGTACACACTTTCCACATGTATAGGCACCATGCCATAAAGGGTTATAGCAGCAGTGCACCAAACTCAAAGAAATGAAAGACGAAGAAGAAAGGGAGAAGAATGAAAGTGAAGATTTGACATATAGATCTACATAAACATTAAGTGTTAGTTGTGCTGGCATATACCTACCCTAAGTCCTGATCGGAGTTTGAAAGTTTTCCCACAAACAAGGCACTTATATGGACGTGCGCTGCTGTGACTCCGCATGTGCACACACATCCTCTGTTTGTCATTGAATGCCTTACTACAGTGGGGACATCTGAACACCCGACCACTATGGCTCCTCATATGGACCCGCAACGTAAGATCACTTTTCAACCACTTGCCACACTCCTGGCATTGCTTTCGTTCACTTTTTGCCACATGTGAAAACAAGTGTCCTTTCAGCACTCCTTGTGTTGGAAATGTTTTGGCGCATATATGACACATAAATTCACACACTCTGTCATGTACATTTCGTTGATGAGCAGTTACACCTCCTTGGGTGGCAAACCTGAAGACAAAAATTTAAAAAAAGACATCAATACTATGCTGCCCCATTTCATTTTAAAGTTGAAGTTACAGATGTCAGTGGTACAAGCAGGGAGTGGTCAGCTGCATGCTATGGGTTACATTACTCGCAGGAAGAAAGAGCTTCAGGTACCTACTCAATAGAGGCTGACCAATCTATGCAGCCTGTACATGAGGTGTGGGAGAGGGAAGTCAAAAAACTTGTCTTAAAGTGAGTCTTCATCATTCAGTCGATAAGCAGACAGTCAATTGACTCATTCAGGCTTGTGGCCAAATCAGATACTTTAGTGGGTAAAGGAGTTTCAGTAGAACTCACACAGCATACTTTATTGTTGCAGACATTTTCAGTAAAACAGATCCATCCAACTATCCAGCTGTGTGACTACAGAGGAACTGCCAGTGGCAGTAATACAAAAATCATGTTTAAAGAATGATATTCATAGACTTGACTTTTCCTGGTACTTGCCATGAGATGCTTCATGATTCCTACATTTTGTTGGTTGAAAATGTCCCGGTGATCATTAGTTGACTGTGACCAGCCTTGTGGTCTAGTGGTCAGAGTCTCTGCCTACTAATCATGAGGTCCTGGGTTCGATTCCTGGTTCAACTGTGGGAATTTTCCCTGAAGGGGAGAATTCCCGCGGTGTCCATGGTCTGGGTAGGTTAGTAGAATTTAGGTTTAAGGGCCCTCCTGGCACTACATCCTCCTATATCACCACTCACATCATCGGGACAACGTAACCGTGCCAAATGACAAGCACACTGTGATTTATTGCAGGAACAAAGATTTGGAGAAAACATTAAGGATGAAAACAAAGTGATTCAAAATGTTTTAAATGAGATATGATGTCAAATCCTTGGGACTTTTAACATATACCACTATGAGTGCCTTAAGAGTTACTTTCTTGTGACCAACATTATTCGTGCGTACCATGCTAGCAGAACTTACTTTTTTCCACATGTGTTACAGGCAAAAGCATATTTCTCAGTGTCTGGAAGATGACTTCTCAGATGAGCCCTAAGATTTCCTTTAGACACAAATCCCCTAAGACAGTGTTCACATTTGAATGGTCGTTTGTCCTCAGGTAGGTGATGTATAATGTGTCTCTCATATGTCAGTTCACTCGCTAGTTCCTTTCCACATTCTTGGCACCTAAAAACCCAAACATATCTTTGAAAGGAATGACATAGTCAGAACTTAACAAAGCCTGTCAGTTTAGTATGATGCCTAACATTGTCAGTCATTGCCTTAGTATTTGCTGGAATGTTATTCTATTACTTCCTTATATTAAAGCTTAAAATATTAAAGAGCTGCAACTTGCAGTTCAACTGTATCATGCAGATTTAAGCATTAAAAGATCATGAACAGGAAGGCTTTCCATTCAAACTATATTGCTAAGCAGTAGCAAAGCATGGAAGAGTGACTAGCATACGAAGGCATATGCAAGAGTTCCAGAACTCACTTCTAGGAGCACAAATGGCAAGTAGTACAACTTCTAGTAACTAGGTGCCACATTACAGCTATCTCAGCTATCTCTTGTGACCAGTATAGTTAGCTCTGCAGCCATAACTCGCCATTTTGCTACTCACCAAGGGGTGTTTATTGTGTGTTGTAGGTGTGGTCTGTGAATTTCAAATGGATGATTTGAAGGAACAGTGCACTTCTACTATGCTGGAAGTAGCAATCAGGAGAACAAAAAATATAAATTGCCAGGCATGAAAAATTCCCTCAGGCCTAGGTTGCCTGGACAACTGAATGTGTACAGCAGTGCCAAACATATGGAGCATGCCTACAGGTTTCTAACTCCCTCTCCCATAAATATATATAAACATGCACCAAGCAGAAAACACAACATAACAGTGAAATTAATAGCTAATTCCAGTTTGGGTCCTGAGTATAGAAATTGCTGTATGTCACCATTCCAGCACCTAGAATTTGGAGGTGGCTCATAAATTTTTGGAAAATTTATGAAACCCTGTCAAATGTGTATTCCTACTGAAAACAGAATAACTGGGAACTTGCGAAAAATACCAGGTACCACATGCAGAATTAAGCTGTAATGGCAAACTGGGACATGCACTTTGATGTACTTTGAAACAAATTTACACATTTTGTTCCAAACATGAATAACGTACAAATAATTTCCAACAGCTTCATTTTGAGATGTTGTAACTGAGCATATATAAAATTAAACCACTTCTTACTTGTATATGCCTGGTTGAAGATGCTGCAGCATATGACTCACCACCAGGTGTTTTGACATCAACTTACGTCCACAACAAATCACATAACCTTTTGTGTTGTGTTTTGACCTGAAAAAGCAACATAGATGCAGCTGCTTTCATATTAATATTGGTAGTGATCGAGTGTGTAATATATGAAATTAATTCATGCACTCTTCAAACATACAAAACAAAATCCCCTAAGCTAACAAAACTGATGTTTCATTTAGAACAGCAAATATACAAAATACTGCTGTTCATTAACGGAAATTGAATCTTATTATATTTAAACAAACCTTCCACCAATCCTGAAAAATGCCAGAAGTTAATTTTAATAATCAAGAAGAACCAACTTGATGTTAATACCAACGCAGGTAAGTACAGAAATATGCATGATGCACTGACCACACGCCCTAAATGGAATGTTGACTGAGTACATACAAGCATTTTCTGTGTGTTTTGTATAGTTTTGCAGTTTCTTCAGCTCTTATCTACACAATTTTAAAAATAAATAAGCTATGTGATTGCAACAGAAAGAACTCATTATGCCTCCTTCTCCTTGTTGTATCTAGTACTACAGAACCATTGGCTGCTCCTAAATAAGTAGACTGCATTAAAAATAAGCAGCAAAGCAAACCCTGGGCTGGACAAGCCCTGAGGGTTCCAGGAGGTTGAGACTTCCAGTTTTTAAGACAATGCGTACTTGAAGGTGGTACAATTGTCAGCCCCATGCACTGGCAGCATTAACCCCCAGGAAATGTTCGTAGTACCCATTTCTGTTAGAGGTTGAGTTGACCCCAGGGCCATATTGTAGTCTGAAGAATTACGTCAATGAAAAATTCCAGTGACACCAACGGGAATGAAACCCATGACCTTCTGGCTTGTAGTGCAGTGCCTCAACCAAATGTGCCACTGTGTAACCCCAGAACTAAGCAGGCCATATCCATTGTAACAAAGTAAAATACTGTAAAATCTCAATCAAACTTCGCATATAGGGAAACATAACTTAGCTAATAAGCACCAGAAGCTACTGCCCCATCAACAGGTCTGTTATTTGATGGTTACTGGGAACTTAACTACTTTCTTTCAACACACCTGTAATGTTTACAGAGAAGGAAAAAGCTGGAGAAAGTAGCAGTCTCTGGTTCGCATATCTTGCAGCTATAATTATAGAACCTGGACAACTGGGTATACATATGGGTGTGGACATTACTTTCAGATTCTTCTGAATCGTTTCTTCTTTCTGAAGGCACACTGCAGCCAGAATCACTGAAATGAATTAGGTAGAAGTGATCAACCACATATCGGACAAAATATTCAAGTTAAGCCATTTCCATTTGCAATTGACCAGTCACCATCAACACAACTCTTTATTGCTCTACACACCCTTTTCAACAACAAGTGTGTACTGACCAGAAAGACCAGCTCCATAATATTTCAGTGTAGTTATCACCAAATATGGCCAACATATTGTACACCACATAGTAAACAAGCTGCATCCTCTGGGGACAAGAAGAATTAGAACACAAGAGAAGATCTTCAGGTAATAAACTAACAGACTGCACCCTCTCAAAACTGGCATACCTTGCTATTAAATTCCTCATAATTTATTTTAAATCCAAACATTGAAATCTCAGTCTAACCATACAAAAATTAAGCTGCATTTGTAATTTTAATTTTATGTATTTTGACGACCTGAAGAAGACCACCTAGCACTTGAAAAATGTAGCTGTGAACTTATCTGATAATACATAATAAAGAGTTGTGTTGATGGTGATTGGTAAATACTTATAATTTATAAAACACAGTGGGATGTCCAAGATAAAAATTGTTTATATTTAGTCTGACACAACTGACAGTTTAGCAATAGTGTGTACAGTAAGCAAAGCTAACACATTAATAGTGCAAAATTAACATGTATTCTCTATTCGCTCCTATACTAGTAGACGTATGTGGTGCAGAAAATAGGTGTTTTAAGATAAATATAACTTTTAATCACATGAAGGTTTTGGATACTAACAACAGGCCACTGTGAGACCCATAACTGATTTCAACACAGGTGTTGAGAGGACTCACATATATATCGCACAATGGCATCATTGTTATCCCCTGCCCATAAAAGGCAGTGCCCTGTTCCTTCAACCACACTGTTTAATTTCAGTCTACATATGATGATCAGTTTTAAATCTGTTGTCTGAAGATGCTGCTTTACCTATAGAAATAGATTTAGGCAAATCTCTGAGGATATAATGCACAATATGGTAAAGAGCAGTGAAATAATGATGTGAAAATTGGACACTGGTTTAAAAAAAAAAACTGGTATAGCTTTACAGTATAGTGACTACGTATTTGGAAAACAGTGACATGAAAGTATGGTGTGAGTAAGACTAGTGGAAATATGTGTTCAAAGAAATGTACAATAGAGTAGACAATTACATATTACATGTTTGTCCACATAAAAACAAAGATACCTTTGACTTCCTGGTTCACTGTTTGCTGCTGAATTTCTTATACTGCCCTGAATCTTTGCGGCTGTACTGACTTGTACCTCTTCTACATCACTCTCCACTGCTTTTAATACAGAATTTCTGTGACATTTATTTCTAAAATTATCAATGGGTATTAATGTTTCATCTGCTACTTTCTTGTTATTTCTGTAGTGAACAGTTACACTAGGAGTATCACAAGCAGTGGAAACAGCACTAGCATCTTGAGAATAGTCACATCTTTTGTCACTGGTCAGTAGGCGGTACAACAATTTACTGGTGGGAGATTCAGAGGTTATAGTGTCAGAAAACATGTGCACTGAGTCTTCAGCAGAACTAGTATCATCATTTTCAATCTGTAATGGATCTGCTTCAACTTTAATATACTCAACATCAGTCTCATTAACGCCATCTGTTTCAGTGTCAGTTGGTACAAAACACTGTTCTTGTGAATGTGACAAACAGCTAGGTGAACTGTTTATTACACAAGCCTGAGCTACATTATTAGAAGTTGTAATTTCACTGTCATTTCTGAAATTTCGCGAACATGAAGGAACATCTCGAGAAACTTCCGAATTATTCGCACTTTTATCCATGTCAGCTTTCACAGATACATCACCAATCCGATCACTTTGAAATTTTCTATGACCCAGAATGTGAGACACACAGTTTGCAGTACCATAACTTTGTGAAGACAACATGCTATGAATATTCTGCTGAACCTCTTCTACTTTCAACACAAAAGAATGAAATTCTTCTAGTCGATCACAGCATAACTGACATATGGCTGTTGGTAAAGTGTCCTCAATACAGACCTGGAAGAAATGAATTAAATAAATTATCTTTGCCACAAGCAGCTGCAAAGTACATTACATACATGTTACAGCAGAGAAATATTAGTGAAGTAAATTCTCTCTGTCAATAGCACCTCAAAATTATATCACATGCCTTCCACGGCACAAAAACCTCATATAATACAATACAATTTACTGATACTTAGCTGTCCAATGATGCTGACACACTTCCAGTCAAGAGGTTAAATAGGTCACAAGGAACAAGTGAAAAAAACTTCACTTGATGTGTTCAACATTATTTTCAAAGCATGGTTACAACTACACAGTAATCATATATGGTGTTACTATTCATAAATCACTGGGCAAGTTAGAGGTCTGTGTTAGGGTTAGCAAATGCTAATCAAACACACATTCAGATAGCTATATCTGACCATCAATATTATAAAAGTACTCTCTCTAGATCATGTTGCACACAAACTTTAGTGTTGCATAATCATTAGTCATTTAGTAATCCAGTACATCATGGCATAATACAGTATTCAGTATAAACTTACAGCACAGTGGGATGTTACCTTAAGTATTTTACAAGTCATTGCACAAACAGTAATTTTATTGCCAGATTGAGCACTGCAGAGTGAGCAGCACCATCACTGGTTATGCAGCAATAATGCTCTCCACTGCATAGTGAAGGTGTGCAATAAAAATTCTCTTTGTGTAGGAACTGTAATGAAAACCTACATTCAGTATAATATTCTCAGGCTAGCAGTCACACCCAGGTGGCTAAAGAGCAAGTAAACCATCTTTGTTAAGGACCATCTCTGTCTTCATCATCAGGGAGCTGACTCAGATGGTCCTTCAAACAATGGTTTACTTGCCATTCAACTTCCTTGACATGGCTCTCAGCCTGAGAATATTTTATTGAAATTTTATCACCATGAAAGCTCTAAATTATGTATCAGAGAACCTATATATGGACATTTCATACCAGACAGGGGCTAGATCTACTTTCCTAGCATCATGTGTTTAAATTTTTAAAACAACCAATACTGCAAAGAATCCTGCATAACTGAATCAACATTTATGTCTGGAAATGTTAACATAATGACAATATATGCACCTTAATTTATGGTCTGGCTGTAATCAGTGATGGATAAGATGGAAACTATATTGAAGAAAGGTTGTTAAAACTGATACTTAATGTAATGTACATTATGTTTGTAAAGCAAATAAGTAAGATGTGATGCTTAACAAGATAATTAAATGAACACCCAGCAAGTTTATGCATGGTAAACTTGTTTCCTATGTCTCTCTCTCTCCCTCTCTCGGTGACTTCATCCTACAAACTTGCAACATGATTGGTTGATTGATTAGTAATTGGATTTGAACCCTTATGGTCCCGATGCACCTAGACCTTAAAAACGGGCCCTTTGTACCCCATAATCTGATACCAGTTCAGGGGAACCCAATTCCTTTGCTAAAATTCCAGATGGTCCCCAGACTTAAACTGTTAATGTCCTCTGGGTCCAAGAAAAAAACAGCCCAGATGTACTTGTCTGAGTGAAGCTAAAGTTTCACACTCACAGAAAATGTGGGCCAAGGTTTCATCCTCTGCTCCACACCTTTGGTTAGCCCCATTAAGTGTAGATGTCTTCTCAGGGTATTATGTCCAGCTAGAAGGGCAGCGACATCCCTGGATTGTGTCCTATTGAAGGACAAAAGACTGGTATTTGCAGCCAGACTAGGGACCGTAATCAATTCTCGAGCCTGTCTCTGAGTACTACTAAGACCTCACCACCTTACCAAATGCTGGTTATCCATCCGGCATTTTATCTTTCTTCCTATATTCTGCCTGGAGACCTGCAAGGATGGCTCAGGTCCAACAAACTTTTGAATTGAACTGTCTCTTGCGAGCTTGTCGGCAATTTCATTTCCTCATACCCCAGCATGTCCATGGACCCAATACAGCCTCACAGTGTGCTGGGTGGAGATATCATTCGATTCCTTTTGGCACTGTCATACCAATGGAGAAGTCGTTTTGTCAGCCTGAAGAGCTTTCAGAGCCACCTGGCTGTCAGAGCAAATACTAACATATTTCTCTTGCCTAATGTTCAATCGAATTTCATTGTAACATGCTGCTCAGCCATTCAGTGAAATGAAACATAGCTCAGATGGTAAAGACACGACTTCTGTTTCTGGAGATCAAACAAATGCTACAAGCATAATCTTTGTGTTGATATAAAAAATGCTGAAACACAGTTTGTGTTTGAAATGTATGTTACTAAAATGAAGGCTCAAATCTGAACCTGGAGGGATTTTTTCTCCCACACCTCCTAGCTACCTGTCACTAAAATGAAATATAAACCTTAACTGTGGTAGTAGTATGAAAGGCATGCACTGCTTCAACACAATCTATGTTTTAAATGTGTGTTGGGACCTGAAATGTGAGTTTTTGTCACCACAATGAATCCCAAAGCGAGAGATAATTTTTTTTTATGTATCTTGAGTACTGTCACTGGACTTTGTATGAATATATAGTGAGGGAAAATCATATTGCATCACTTTCATTAAAGCCTAACACTTAGGGAACAGAAATAATAGCATTTCAAAGTGGCAGTGAAAGAAGACTGCAAAAGTTGTGTTCAAGAAACCAAATAAATCACGCTCTTATTCTGCTCTTGTGCAGAGTTGGGATTGTGTTAGTTAAGTCAGTGTAAATGGTACATACAGGACAAAGTGGAACGATCAAATACGTCAAATAGTTACGATAGCCCTAGTAACTGTTATCAGAACTTGAGTTCATAAAAAGTTTACAACCATGTCTTATTGCAAAGTTGTTCCCAGTGGTGTTTCACTGAGAGGTGTACGTAATTGTAAATGTAAGGGGCCCAAATGCCGTCCGCTAAATCACCTTCTTTGATTTTGCTACACAAACCATCATAGCACTTTGAAGTTTTAAATAACGTACTCCCACATTCTCTCCCAAAGGCAACTTTCCACTCGTACCCATTTTACGAAGTACGTAGCAGCAACGTAACTTGAGTCGTCGAATAGAATTTATTTTATTCGCCAGATCCTTGATTGGACCTAGCCAAGGATGGAGAATATGTCGCATTGATCATACTGTACCGTAACACGCAGACAGCACAGCTGAGGTTTTAAATTCAGTTCATCAGGAATATTTTGGAAATTTAACCTAGAAACACGAGCACGAATCACGATCCTGAGAGTGAAGGGAATGCTCCTGTGACTCTTACCCATAGTGATAAATGTTTCCAGATTTTTTGCTGATACCTTTGCCTTCTACCTTCCTCACCTAGTATGTCAACATTGTTTGAGTCGGTAAATAAACACAATCGACATACATTTCGTAACTGCATGGAATTCATCTTCGATTTAACTGGGTACAGCATAAACTTCCGCAAACTTGCTTTCGATGGGACATTACTTGACGAGACTGATAAATGGATCGGATACATACGCATATTTAAAACGTCCTGCCACAGGAGGGAAACAAAAATCAAACGATATTTTATAGGTTACATAAGGATGTGTGTTGTAGTTCATAACGTGTGAGTTTTATGAATGGTTGGTATCTACACTAGTGGATATGTGGTTGGTATTATGAGCCGGAAGTGTGTTATTTTGCATGTAAGGAGTTTTATCATTATTTGCGTCTGTGTTGTATTCTGTTCGATTTACATGTTAAAACAAGTAACTGTACTATGTTGAAGTGCATATAGTTCAGTTATGAGTTTATATTGAGACTGTTCTGTGCCGAATCACTGAGTGAAGGCCACTGTAATTGTTATTATAATAAAAGGATCAGTTCTAGTATTCGTATCATTTCGCATCTAGTACTACACTTCAGTACTGTATTTTGTTGCCAGTCAGTACTTGTGTATCCATAATTTGCAGGTGGCCTTAATTTTTACCGCTGTTACGTATCTTCGTAGACATAGACATTTCCTTATATTAACTTCGTGCTGTGGCAGCATGTATTGTGTAATTCGTACGCTGCATTCTCAGCAGCGTACGACTTACACAATACGACATGCTGCCACAGCACCAAGTTAATATAAGGAAATTAATCAGTGAGTTTTTTTTTTTTTAAATGTGACTTTAGCAAGGAACAG
>Ga0123355_10014163_pt1 | contig 12453 bp, 8 predicted proteins | sample TergutEmb28metaG_3_FD_89872 | JGI IMG/M metagenome (GOLD analysis project Ga0123355, IMG submission 89872) | Embiratermes neotenicus P1 segment gut microbial communities from Petit-Saut dam, French Guiana - Emb289 P1 | ecosystem: Host-associated > Arthropoda: Insects > Digestive system > Gut ...
AAAGGTCAGCAAAAAACCCACAGTGACTAAACCCCAGAAAAACAAACCCCTGTTCAAACCCAGAGAAAAAAAAAAAAAAAAAAAAAGTACAACACACAATGCATTTACAATCACCAGCAGCTGACTTTTGGTCATTACTGCACACTGCTGTCTTCATTGGGCTCTATATCCACTGATGTACTGCTATAACTGCACACTTCTATCATTATTTGGATCCACTATCTCAGCTGGTGTACTGCCATCACTGCACACTGTGATCTCAAACTGGATTTACTTTCAGCTTCTGTACTACCTACCATTACTGGACATTACTATCCACTGTCAGCTGGTGTACTGCAAATACTGTACACTTGTTATCCTCTTTGGATCCACTATCAGCGGGTGTACTACCATCACTGCACATTGCAATCGTCACTGCAATTCACTTATCAGCTGCTCTACTGACATTATGGCACACTGTTAGCCTCACATGGATTCACTATTAGTTGGTGTAATGCCATTACTGCACAATTCTATCATCACTTAGACCCACTGTTATCACTGCACACTATTATCTTCAGCTGGATTCACTATCAGCTGGTGCACTGCCATTACTGCACAACAGGATTCTCATCTGGAATTTCTGGTGGTGTTAAAACCCAATAATGTCACATTGTTTAATAGAAACGTATATACAAACACACACACACACACACACACACACATATACATTCTCTCTCTCAACAGACTTCTAATACACACAAAATTTTACATGCATAACACAGGTCACTCTAATAGCAGATTCACAAGGCATTTCAGGTGCACACATTTACAGCACATGCATATGTTTTCAATCCACGATACAAATACGTAAGAATTGAAAAGGTGCTCCTTACATTCTAAACACTCTCACGTAATTAGCTTTGCCATCATATAGACAAATGCCAGTGTTTCGGAAACGAGTCTCCAAAGTATTAGCATTTAGCCCAACCAAAATAAAGCCAATCACCTGAGAAAATTTCAGCACCTTTATTCACCAAAGAATCATTTAATATCACAACTTACAATAATCATCATGCATGATATGGCCATTAACTAAAATATACTGTACATACATATCCTGGATTCAGAAATTCTTCTCCATAAGAAGCAGAAAATTACAGTCATCCCATTTTCCAGAAGTTAGTTATCTTCAACAAAGTTTCACTTTAGAGCAGACTATCACACTGAGTAACATTTTTCTAATGAGGAGAGGTACTATTACTACACTGAGGTAACTGAAAGAACTCTCATGGATTGGCCACCTCAAATATCCGTAATGGAGTTATTCTGCCCAGTACTTTCCACTCAAGCTGCATAGCCCCCAGTTCACACAAATGTTGATGGTAATATCACACAATAGGCTGCAAGTACTTTAATCTCGCTGAAAGAGGTAAGGAGTTGGACAGGAACCCTCAGGCATTGCAATGCCCAACATCCATGGAAACTCTTCCTATGGCCTCAATATTTACACTGAATGAAAATCAGTGAATTAACTGGCTATGTTCTGACTACATCTGGGGCCCATCCAGCCTTGTATTCAATGAGTTCTGGGTATAGAGCAACCACTCACAAACCCAGTATATGTGCTGTCCTTTATCTTACTGCCCTTTCAATCCAATGCACAATATGACAAGATTTTAGGCACAAAACAAGGCATTAAAAATGAAGGGTATGTATCCACAGTGTAACACTCCTGGTATATTAACTCTGTTTCGGCCAAGTAACTTCTCTTCAAAAAATTTTCCACTCCAATAAATATTTATCAAGTCACGTGCATGGTGTGCACATAGAGTACATGTAGGCCTTCACATTAACTAAAATTTTAACACAAACACAAATTGTAGTAACACTCAGCATGAAATTATGCCCCCATTTCTTGCACTGTTGCATGTGAGCATACAGACACAGCAAAGCCAATAGGTACATGTTTGCAAAATTTTTGTTCTGGACACACCAGAAATGATAAATACCTTTTAATTTCAATTACAAAAGTATTGACAACACCACAGTAATAATGAAACACGTGTGAACACAATTACAACTTCCAGCAGCTGTCCACATTTTTCAGAGTTAACACTCTCAAAAGACACACAATTGATGAGCATTCTCTTTTCCCTCAACACCATGTCCAGCTATTTCCTAGGGTAAAGGAGATCAAAACATGAAACTGATCAGTCATATTTGTGAGGTAAGAATATGTGAAGCCTTACCATTAGTTACAGCTATATCTTGCACAACATTTTTCACATCAAATAACATCTGGCTAATTAAAAGACCTTTATCTGAACTTCTGGTACCTTCCCAGTATTCTAATGATAGCCACATTGACAGTTACTCCCCTACCCATGTACAGCCAACATGTATTAGATGCAGTATGGTACAAGAGCATTATAAAATGTTAAAAAATAAGTCAAAAGTTGTTCATGTGGATTAAAGGCAACATCACGACGTGGTATAATTGGGTATGAAGGTATGGCTCCATGCACTGTGAACCCTGGCACAAGGTGGAGGAAGTAATAATTTTCACGCACTGGTCACTTCATCCAACTGACAGGTGGTTGGGCCTAAGAGCAGGTTTGGGCTTGACTGATCTTGATGTAATGGTGAAGATAAACATCTCTTTCCTCCTATTAACTACATCCTGGTCATCCAGCCTGCAGCTATTAATTTTGTCTTCTTAGTGCCCTTAACAATCAGTCAGAATGCACTACTATTGTGCACCATACTACATGCAGTTCACAACAGCAGGAAAACTTTAAGTGCCTTTTATACCTTTTAAATTTGTTTATCCTCTGCTCCTGCCTGTGATGAGGCCTACTATACCAGCTTTCAAAACAGATGTCACTATTAATATGATATAACAAACTGTTAAACGACATCGCATATGAGATGTGACTTGTTCCATCTCCTGCTGTCTTTGTGACACACTTAAGGATCCATGGAATGTATGTATGTATGTACGTACATATGTATGTATGTACGTATGTATGTATGTATGTATGTATGTAGGTAAGCTTCTCTGCCCAAATAGCCATATGCCTTAAGCTCATGCTTTATGGTGTTGTTGTATCTTCTTCTTACCATCAGATGGCAGACTTAACCTCTTCTGTGGTCTTTGTTGACCAAAGTAGGCCTATGCATTTTACTTATGAATATAGAAAAAATAAGATAACTGCAACAGTATCAAGTTCTCCCATTTAAATGTGATTGCAAGGGCATGCAGGGTGCCATGTAAAGTATTCATGGATGGTAAACTACAAGCTTAAAAAAATGACATGAAGCAAAATGCACTCTCCTGATGCTGTAACAGCCATGCCACATGGCACTTCACTAATGCAACAGAGTCACAATTTACAGGTAAACAAGCGAGCTATTTAGATACAAACCAATGCTACTTTGACGATTAGATGATTTTCATACTTGGTCTCAAGCCTGTAGTTTTCTGGTTGAAGAAAAAGAGAACCCATTGTAATGTCACAAGTCAAGACAGGATAATGAAACATACACAGTCATTTGTAAAGTCTCACAGATGTAACTATCTTGTACATGGGTCTTAATTATTGAGAACAAAAGTTAACTGCTGGTTTCAGAATTTAAGGTTCACACAGCAATGCTGCTGCAGAGTCCAGTCTATCTTGGATGGGACAATGTGTCACTGGGTGGGCAGTTCCCAATGTTCTGTCTTTCAGACTGCTTGTCCCCAAAGATTAGCAATGTAATCCTAAGAAATGTTGGGATATAACTGCCCAATGACACAGTGTCTCATCCCTGAGGACTGGAATCCTTGCTGTGGGTTGCTGACAGTGTGGAAGTGTTGAACATACAGGTCTGACAACTGAGAACAGGTTAGGTGTGGTTTGCTGACAACACGAATAAATGTCTTCGATATGTGGGTCTGACTCTTGAAAATAAGCATAGTTGTGGGTTGTGTTTGGTTTCTAACTGTTCTGTGTGCATGGGTCTGACAGTTGAGAACAGGCCACACAGCTGTGGTTTGGCAGCAGCATGAAAGTGTTGTGTGTGTGTGGGTCTGAAAACTGAGAACAGTTTCGCTACAGGTTTCTTTTGGTTTTGAACTGTTGTGTGTGTGTGTGTGTGTGTGTATGACTACTCAGAACAGAAGCAGCTGTATGCTGCTGACAGTACCAAACCTCAGTTCAATGACTAGTGAAAATAAAAAATTCTTACTCAAAACAAATCAATGTATTGTTAACTGAAAGAAATGACTGAGTGTCAGAGACTATACACTTGTACATGACAGGGCAATGTATAATTGGTACTAAAGTCGAGAGCTTTGAATGTTAGCATCATAGCATTTTGAATGTGATGCCACGTCCTCTGGTAGATGGTTACCAGTGTTTCACAAGAACCTCTTGCCTCTGTCTTTACAACCCCTAAGGTTTAGGTTCCTCTAAAATATTGGACATCAACTAACAAATTACATGGCATCACAGCCCAGATGACTGTAGCCTTAATACTTACAGCCCTGATAACCTCAAACCTTGCAGAGCATGAACATAAGCACCAGTGTGGTTGTGACAAAAACACTGGTTCTTAGTGTGCTTTGGAGCAAGCAGCTGGTCAACCCAGCATTCGAGACTGTAATGATGCATCTGAAAAATCTTACACAGAACAATTCCAACATTTACTCTGACATTAACACTTTCTGTGGAACAAGCAAATAATCAACAGTAAATCGGCGGAAACAATTGGAAGTGACATAAAAGCCAACACAAACTTGCAGCTACATGAAGCTGACTCTAACCTCCATCTAGCACTGAAGTTAAGAAATTATTGATGCAGTTTCTCAACCTCCATTGCACAAGCACGTGCTCAATAGGCTAAAACATACTGTAAGAAGATAAATGGACCATGAGCTCTAAGCAGCATGGCAAAAGAGATCTATCGCTATATAGACTTCAATCGCTTCTCATGCCACGTCTTATTTTAGGTCTGAATGCTTCACGCAGTTTAGAAGTTCTGAATAAAGTACCAATGCAGAAAAACAGAAACTGGAACATAAGTCAGCACGCTAAAATTCCGAATGACTTCAAAAGCCTTCTTGAGTGTGTGTCACAAAGAACACTGAAGATAAAGTGGGGTCAGACTCAGTCCCTTGGTACTGTAGACTACTGTACCAAATCATGCCAGCAAGAGTACAAGTACTTATGGAATTATTTGTAGAGGGAAAACTGAAGTTCTCAATGTCACTTTGTGCACCACATTTCCGATGTGGAGCAGCCCAGGGTCGAACCTCAGCCTCCATGTGAAACTGGCATATTACTGCCTGAGCTACAGCACAGCCACTGAAGAACCTAACAATGTGACAGAAACATACAGTATTTGAAAAACAATGCAAAAGTGGAAACTGCAGCATGGAGAAGCATGGGAGATGGTACTGTTCATAGCAGACAGAAATGCAAGTAAACCTCATTAACTATAAAATCACTGACTTCAGGGATGTTGAGTGCTAATAAAAATAAATCTGACAAGACAAATGAAAACTATGACTGACTGTGGAAAGTGAGAACATTCCACAAGCTCAATTATTCATATGCTAAATAATACAGCTCAATTTAACACTTGCAAACTGATTAAATTATGGTGATCTTCAAAGTTAAGAGTCATTTTCACAAAATGTATACTAAAGAAATACAAATGGTGAAGAACAAAAATTTACAAGCTGGGTGAATCTAAGGGATATATGTGCAAATGACTGCATATTAAGACAATGACAAGAGATGTGGGACTCCTTCACTCACAGCTACTCATGCAACTGTATCAAGACTCACTACATGGACTGAAAATATGGGACAAAAATTATAAATGAACAATATCTCATTTTCAGTGTTATTTGATGATCTACATACTTCAGCAAAAAACTGCTGTGGCAATGTTTGGCCAAATGGAAAAGAGATGCCTAAGAGTCTTGTACAGACAATGGGATTAAAGCTGGTGATATAAAGACTACTGTGAGGGGTAATTTTACTGCCATGGCACAAAAAGATGAACAAAATGTAAACATACTATTGAATATGCACCATTTGGCAGTAGATGGTAATTTATGCGATGACCATGGAAATACCCTGAAACTGGACAGAATACAAAACTACAACAGAAACATGGGGTATGTCAAGAAATCTCACCGAATGACGAACTCTTATCCCATCAGCAGAGGGACCTTCAAATGGACAAAGAAACTGTTTTTCCAATTCCTGTACCTCACCACTCTCAACAGTTCCATCATTCTCACACATTTCTTTCTTTCTTCCTTTCTTAGTCTGACCTCTTCAACCTACTCTGTGTAGGTGCAGAGGGTTATTGTTGCACCTGACCACACTCAACAGGACTCCCTTCTCCAGGGAATCCTGTTGAGTATGTCAGGTGCAACAACAACCCTCTACCTGCACAACACAACATTCACAAAAAACAAACATCCATACCCTCAAGTGGGATATAAATCTGCTATCCAAACAAGCAGCTGCAGACCTACGCCTAACACCACGCGGCCAAAGGGAGCAGCGTCATTCTCACACCTTATAGTTCAAAATTATCACACTGGCCATTCAGATTTATGTTGGTCAGGGACTTAAAACAAGAGGCAGGAAGGGCACCTACAAATCAGACCATAAAGCAAGGAAGATAAGTCCCATCCATTAGAAAAAAAAAAAGCAGGCTTGACATAAGACAAAGATGCAATAAAAAATGGCCTTTGGACAGGAAAAGAATTTGGTGCTGTGCATGTTCTGCTAAAAAACAAAGAAACATGAACAAAATTCAGGTGTCCAGAATAAAATGTGGGGTTGTGTTCTAGCCCATGTTTTAAGACATATCTCATCCAAACTGAATTACTGACAACACACTGCCATTAAAACCCATGACAAATACATCCCTGTCACCACAAAATGGTGCATCCTTAGGGTGTAGATGGAGGAATGGCCTCCAATATGCATGGTAGGTGCCAATATATTCAATAAGCAGTCAGGGGCAGCCAACAAGGGGTGGCCTCCAGACTGGGGGTTGAAAGAGGTGCTAGCAACTCCTCACCACAAAAAATTACCATGGTACAAATATATATGTGAAAGACAGAAGGCTGGAACTCACCTTGGGCTGCGATGCAAACTCCCATCATAAGGTATGGGGCAGCACCAACACCAACTCAAGAGGAGAAAGCCTACTAAGACTTCAAATGGGCACTGAGCTACACATCCTAACTAGAGGAACAGAACCTACCTTCCTGGGCTCAAAAAGGCAGATATTACCATCTGCACACAAGGTGTGATGAACATGGTGAGAGAATGGAGGGTTTCTAGTAAATCCGCAGGATCAGATAAGAGAGAGATTCACTGTGTCTTACATCAGATAGCATTAAAAGAGAAATGGGGTCACAATCCCAGAAAAACAGACTGGATGGACTATATGGCCGATTAACAAAGCCAACTAAGGCCCCATACAGATTTCATGCAAAGGAAGACCTGGAAGTGGCATTGCAATGTATAAGCGATGCCATCAGAGATACCTATGAGATGAACTGCCCTATTAGGTTGAAAAACATCTCAATTCTTGTACCATGATGGAATAGAGAGTTATCTAAAATCAGGTCTGGGGTGAGGAAACAATTTAATAAGGCTAGGAAAACAGGCATAGGTGACTGGGAGAGGTGTAAGGAATCCCAGCACACCTACAAAAAGGTGACTGTTGTTGCAAAGAGAAATAGGTGGAAAACATTTTGTGAAAGCACTGTTGGTGCTCCAGAGGCATCCAAGCTTCACAGAATTCTCAGACAAGAAACCAACATCCACCTAGGCTGCCTTAAGATCTCTTCAGACCTCGGAGGAACAACAAAGGCCCAGGGAGAGATATAAGCTCAGGGCTTAGGGGATTAGCAGCAAAAGTGGTTTATCATGGAGGGGTGGAATGGGCAATTAAGTCACTCAAACCCTACAAGGCTCCTGGAACAGATGGGATATATCCCATTCTAATACAGAAGGGGCTTGACATATTGCTCAGCCCCTTGACCAAAGCCTTCAGGGCAAGTATTGCTCTAAAATATGTTCCACAGGCTTGGGGGGCTACTAAGGTACTCTTTATACCCAAACCTGGTAGAATGGCCATATCAAGGCCAGAGACTTCAGACCTATCAGCCTTACGTCTTTCCTACTAAAAACTCTGCAGACATTGGTTGATAGGTTTCTAAAGAATGGACCATCCACTGGCTGCCTCACAGTATGCCTACAGGGAAGGCAGATCTACTGAGCCTGCCTTACATCACCTTGTGAGCAAGGTGGAGGAATAGCTAGAAACCAAAGGACATGCCACTAACAGTTTTCTAGATATCACTGGGGCTTATGATAGCTCATGTACAGGGTAGAGGACATGTCAGCAGACAGGAACTTGACCGTCAATCATGGAGACAGAAACACAGAAGGCAAACCTCATAAAGACTGTCCAGAGAGAGGGGTTTATTTCCACTTTTGTGGTACCTTTTGGTATACAATGTCTTAAAGGAATTACAAATGGATGGTTTTCTGGTTTATGGCTATGCAGATGACATACCCATCTCAATGATGGGGAACTTCCTTAACACTCTCAGGGATTTTATGATTAACGCTCCGAAAATTGTACACAGATGGTGTGAGACCAAAGGTTTACCAGTAAATCCACTGACGACTAACATTATGGTCTTCACCAGGAAATACAAACCAGAACCAACAGAGCCTATGAGGCTTGAGGAGAAAAAAAATAGCCTTCACCTATTCAGTGAAATATTTAAGTCTTACTAGACCCTTAATTAAGTTGGAAGCAACACCTCACAGAAAGAAGGAAGAAATTTTACTCCTCTATGTGGGTGCATAGAAGAGCCATGGGCAAGACTTGGGGAATTAGCCTCTAAGTAGACCTATGGATGTACAAGGCAGTTCTGCTGCCAAAAATACTGCATGCGTCAGTGGTCTGGTGGCCTGTGGTGAGTAGGGTGGCAGCAATGAACCTACTGCAAAGCCATCCTGGAAGTTACTAAAGGGCTGCTGTTGGGTATATAAAAACTACACCTACAGATGTGCTGGGAAGTGGCCCTCTGTTTAACTCCCCTGGGTCCTGCTGTCATTGTAGCAGCTAGATTCACTTCATATAGACTGAGATGTGAAGGCAAATGGAGGAATACAGGGTTAGGACATACGAAAATTGAATTCCTTCAGAAATACCCTTTCCCATTAAAACAGAATAGGATCCTCAAAATGTATCAGTTGGTAAAACAATTTAAAGTACTGATACTGACTAGAGACAATTGGTGTATGCCACGCATAATTGCTGAACCTAACGACCTTTGCTTATAGATGGGTCAGGAATTAAGAACCACTTTGTTTCAGGTGTTTTATGGACCAGCAGATAATCATAGGGTACGTATTCCTATGGGCAGCCTTTCTACAGTGTTTCTAGCTGAGGTGATGGCAATCCTGAGGTACATGAAACTCCTAATGTCTAAGATTGTGACAAGGAGAATAATACAAGGTACTACCCACAAGTCCCTGAAATTTGTATGCTGCGAGAAAATCACTCGTAGCGCAGTTGTATGCCACTACATATTGCGAGCTGTACCCTTTGTTAACCAGTCTGCCAAGTGGTGTTTTGCTGTGTGGTCATGTGTGCTGTTTCTGTGCATTTTTCTTGACGTCATGTTACTGCTGATTTGTGATTGTACCGACCTGCTAAAATGACTGATGTGAAGGAGCAACAGATTTGCATCACATTTTGCTTCACACTCTGCAAGATGGCAGCCGAAACATACAAAATGCTTAAAGACGCATTTGGTGATAATGCCCTAGGCCAAACGCAAAACCTATAAATGGTTTAAGCATTTCAAGAACGGACGGATGTCAGTTGATGACGAGTGTTCTGGATGACCTTCAACCAGAGCCAAAACCAAAACTGTGGCAAAAGTGCGAGAGGCTATCCTGGAAGACCAAAGATGAGCAATTCACAACATTTGCAACAATGTTGGACTGTCGTATGGAACGTGCCAGTGAATTTTGTTGGATGACCTCAACATGCAGCACTATGCATCAAAATTTGTGCCAAGGCTGCTGAACAGTGACCAAAAGGAATACCGTATTGTTGTCTGCACTGAGCTCAAGGAACAGGCCAAAAATGACCCCAACTTCATCTCTAATATCATTACTGATGACGAATTTGGGTGTTCAGGTACGAGCCTAAGACGAAGCAGCAGTCGTCTTAGTGGAAGACTCCCCTTCACCACAAAAGAACAAAGCACGACTGTTCAGAGCAATGGCAAATCGATGTTGGTTTGTTTTTTCGACAATGAAGGCACTGTGCATAAAGCACAAACTTCCAGACAGTGGTGTAACAACTCCTGCTCCCCGTATCATGACAACGTTCTGGTTCATGCATCACTTGTGTGGTAGTTTTTGGTTTCTATGAACATGACAGTCATCCCCCAACCCTCCCTACACATCCGACCTTGCCACCTGTGACTTTTTCCTACTCCCAAAGATGAAACTGAAGCTCAAGGGGCAACGTTTTGAAAGCACTGAAAAGATCCAGACCAAATCATGGGACGTTACGAAGACGCTGACATGAATTTACTTCCAACAGTGCCTCTGAGCACGGAAATCCCGCTGGGACCACTGTATCAATGCGGAAGGGGATTACTTCAAAGGGGATGGAGGCGAATAGAAATTTTGGTAAGTAGTTAAGCTGTGGTAGAAGAATTTCGGGAACCTTTGGGTAGCACCTTGTTCATATCTGCTCTGATAGCAGGGCAGCAATAGCAGCACTTGCAAAAACCACCACTGAATCAGCTATGGTATGGGAATGTTTGCAAGTGCTAGGAAAAACTAACTGGATCTAATACAGTCATTTTAGTATGGATACCTGAGCATCATGGAATACCAGGAAATGATGAAGCTGATAAACTGGCCAAGGAAGGGACCAAAGTCTCTTCTGATCAAACTGTTTGGCATTCCCTTTGCTGTGGGCAAAGAAGTCAAATTGAGTCACTTGAGACCGGAGCACCTGAACAAGTGGAAGACTTGTGCAGGTTGCTACCAACCCAAGATGCTCATGAGCGAACATGTGCAAAGAAGAGCAAAAGAGCTTCAGGCAATGCTTAGGTCGCAGCTTAGAGTGGCTGTGGGACTATTAACAGGCCACACAACCCTTAGAGCTCATATGTTTAGACTTGGACTCACACAGTGGAAGGACTGTCAACTATGCATATATGGAAAAGAAGATAGTGTGCGTATTGTATGTCTGGCACTGGCATGCAAAAGATACACAACCTAGGGTCGTTATGTTCTTGAAGCCCAAGAACCTAGAAAATGTGAGGGTGAACGGCCTTATAAGCCTAATCGCTAATACAAGGCTTGGCATAGTACCTTAGCCCCATTCAAAACAGCAAGGAGAAACTATGGAACTACTAAGATTTATGTGTTGTTAGGGTCCGTAACATAACCACTCGCCATTTCCTACTACTACTACTACTATTTAAGAGAGACTGCATAAAGTATATATTACTGTGGGGACTGTGATGTCACTCAGTAGGTGGTTGTGCATTTCAAGGCCTACCATATAAAGAATCACTACTGAGGTACTGCCAACATGTATATGTATTGCATAGTCTATAGAGTACTACCATTCCCTATTCAATTCATACAAAGCAACAAACACAGAAGTCATTTCAGATCAAAATCTAAGCAATTTGCTACTTGTTTGAGTAAAATCTAAATATTCTTAAATACTCATCCCGCATCATTGTATATCCTGGGGTTAAATCCCATCACACTGCGAGGGTTAATATACAGCAACACATGGATTTTATGTTTCTGAAAGGGCAACTTAAACTGACTGTAAAATGAAGGAAAATGCAAAAGCAAGAAAATTAAAATTTATGTATTTAATGAAATTACACACACAAAATTAATACCCTGTTATACTAAAAACATAATCTAGCACACTGTATTTCATTAAAATGTAATACAGTCAAATCATGCCACATGTCTACATCAGCGACTTCTTTGCTTTCTGCTGAACCCTGTACACTTCATTCTTAGTACTACTAAAGACTAACATTATATTTGCATCCAACTGTGTGAAGTACATAGGATATTTGGAAAGTAAGTACCGTCTGCGCATATCTCTCATGCATCCTCGAGACTGTCACTTTGCGCGTGTGTACTGACTTCCTCTACCAATTGAGAAGCCACAGGCACCATTTTGTGAAATTCGTTTTATGTTTATGTTTGTTCCTGTGCATTAAACATGTTGAAGACAATTGAAGGGGCCGCTGACTGTGAAATACGGTTTGTAATTCGTTTTTTGAATGCTAGGAATGTGCTACCAAGTGAGATTCATCACCAGATCTGTCAAGTGTATGGTGACAATGTGATGAGTGATGGCATGGTTAGGAAATGGGTT
>Ga0123355_10014164_pt1 | contig 12452 bp, 8 predicted proteins | sample TergutEmb28metaG_3_FD_89872 | JGI IMG/M metagenome (GOLD analysis project Ga0123355, IMG submission 89872) | Embiratermes neotenicus P1 segment gut microbial communities from Petit-Saut dam, French Guiana - Emb289 P1 | ecosystem: Host-associated > Arthropoda: Insects > Digestive system > Gut ...
GGGGGGGGGGGGGTAGCGGCGAGATCTCGCCCCCCCCCATGCACCTCGTATAACTTTATCTGTAAGTCACACCTGATGATGACCCACACCGAGGGCCGAAACATGTAGTGTTATATTCTATAGCAGAAAGTAAATATAGTTGTGTTAGACTAAATAAGTGATATACACGTTTTATTTGTTATTGCACCACACAACGGGGATGACACACCTCAAGACAGGATAATAAGCGATTTTCCTTCCTGCCAAATGTTATCCTGCCAGCTCGTCTCTTCTATATTCATCACTGGTTGCATTACTACAGATGCATTGGTTTTCATTACATTGTTCATTAAACATTGGGTCATTGTTCTGCTTCTCGTATCATGGAAAGAGTACTGTATTGAATTCTGTTGTCAGGCGGTCATTTCACTAAGTTCATTGACGAGGAGGGAATTGTACCGACTTAAGTCTTGAGGAGGGCAATATACTGACGTCTGAACTGACAAGGACATTGTTCTTTTTTTAGTAATGAAGAGGGCATTGTATTAAATTCAGTAATGAGAAGGGAATTTTATTTAATCCTGACGAAAGAAGGAAATTGTATTTGCTTCAGTAATGATGAGGGAAGTGCATTTATTTCTGTCATGAGGATGGAATTTTACTGAATTCCGTCGCGAGGAGGGCACTGTACTTTAGTTGAGAGGGCATTTTATTAAATACTGTCACGAGGTGGGCATTTTACTGACTTCTGCAATCAGGAGTGCATTGTATTGAATTCTGTGACGAGGGGATCAATGTACAGACTTCGGTACTGAGGAGTGCATTTTACTGATTTCTGTAGTAAGGAGAAAATTACATTGTCTTTGTTCCGGCTTGTTTCCTTAAGACTATATGAATATTTGGCTTCATAATACCGGGTGCTGATAAGTTCTTAGCCCAACCAGGAAGGAAACGAGCTCGGAAGCATATCTGGGACGCGCGCGATTTCAACAACATCGAGACGCGAGCTGTCATCAAGTTTTTTTTTTCTACAAGATAAGGCATCGAAGGAAATTCACGCCATTCTGACAGAAAGATTAGCTTTTTTCCTTCCTGGTCAAGCTAAGGACTTATCACCACTCCGGGGGTGAATATACGGTAAGCTAATAAAATTTCCTTTCTAATGCCCACAATTTTTATAAACAGTACAACCATAAAACTAGCAAAGAACTTCGTCCGGTTAACAGAAGTACCAGTCGAGAAGCAGGACACTCGAAGTTTAGCAGTGATCTGCAAATCAGTTAACAAATTAGATTGCCTACCAGACTGTGAGTTGTCTCTAGGCAGAAGAAGGAAATATGAATTTTTAGTGTCACCTTTCGGTAGTGTTGTAATGAATCTTAGTGGAACCTAATAGGAACTTCACTCATTTGTTCTTGGCCTTTTTGGTCATCACGATCATTCTTACAAAATATTGACAACTATATTTTAATAAAACAACCAACGAAACTACTATATATATATCAGGAAAAATTCATAATAATGTCTGTTTTACCTCACACTTCAACGTGTTCCGTTTTACCAATAACATTTTTCAAGGATTTTATGGCATAATATGAATCCTAAGGGATTTTGGTAAAAAATGTTTAACCTTTTGATGCCGTAATACTTTTTTTTTTTAATTTTAGCACACACTATATATAAAATGTGAATAATACAGGAACCAAATACGTTAGATTTATGAAACAAACTGCATTTTGAAGAGGAAAAAGCGGAGAGTATATACCGTGTTTGAAATATTCAGTACCTTTATTTGTTGAATAAATATATAAAATGCAACATTTAGAAGTTAGCGGTGCGGTACGACCACTATAGTCGTCGTTAGGCGTCAAAAGGTTAACTATAAATACACTGACATATGCAATACTACAAGTAATAATTTAAATTTGTAGAGTTTATGACCTCTTTTATGGCACGGAAAATTATCTTAAATAATGTTTGCTGGCAGTGTAAGAAATTATTTTGATCCATATCTTCCTGAATATTTATAGACGTGTTTGTAAAGTTAGAAATTTTTTACCAGACTATACTGCATCACATAGCAGATGGCCATGCTATTCTTAGAGTTATGAGCACTCGCATTTCGGGCTTTATTACTTTACCTTTAAACTGTTGGGTTTAGTCTTACTTATGCGGCTAGCAACGTTAAAACAAATTAGAAATAGGAGAGAAATAGGTTGTTTCCTTCGTAACCATACGCCATATGCATCATTAATTAATCGTAACAGAAGTACAGATCTGTTGTTAGAGATAATGTTTTGAACTCTATTTCCTCATTTATAAGAGTCCTAAATAATTTACTTAACATTACCCAGAGCATAATAAACTTCGTTAAATAATTAGGACCATGTAACATGCAGCGCTTCTGTACGTGTCTTGCATTCAACATCAGAAATTCATAAGCGAAGGAAATTGCGTGATACATGAACAAATTAATTATTTCAGAACAACTCAATCATTTACAGAGGAACTGTGTAGCTAAATGTGGAACTTCATTTTCATTACGACAGTAATTCTGAAATTAACGTTTATGAACTTCAAAGTTTCCAACAGAAATCTTTCCAGTCAAGGATTGAAGAATAGATGTAATTTCGAACCGCAGATGCTGTTGTCTTAAAGACATTACGTAAATATTTTATAAGTATTGTCATCTTCAAATCTTTAAAATCACTTCAGACTATGAAAACAACATTGTGTCAGTTTTAGGCCCCATTGTGATAACAGGATATCTGAATGTGTAAGTATATGTTTATGCTGATTTTTCTAATTTTCAGTGGTTTTTAACACTAGAAGGTATTAACATTTAGAAAAAAAAAGCTTTTTGTTATTATGCCACGTCCTTACTTTATTACTTGACAGCAATAATATTTGGGCTGCAGGATTTTGCGTCTTAGATAGTGACGTCTGTGATATCAAATGATCCAAAAACACTTTTCATTTACGAATGTGAAAAACACCAATAGGTTTGGCTCTACGTACTGTATTTCTAAGCAGAATACAGATATTTATTTAGTTATAGTAATTTCGAAGTTAACAGTTGGTGATGTAGTGAGATTTCTAAAAATTAGACGAGTGTAATACAACGCAGTAAGGTTTAATATTTCTGAGAATTCTCCAGAATCACTTAGCTTCCTGTACCTTAGCCAGAACACTACCAATTTGTACTCTTCATCAAATATCATTAAGTGTAGCAAAACAAGTGAGGGGTATCCGGTGGGAGAGACACGTGAAAAAAGAGGATGGTGAGAGTTACATGAAGACATCTTGTTTGGGAAACCTACATGAGGTCCTACTTAGTAGATCTAGAGTAGAGTAATACTAGGATGGACCTGAAAGAAATAGATTTGTTTGTGAGGACGAGATCGATTCAGATCACAGCAGGTTTTCGTAACTGAGGGTTTTATCTAAAGAGGTCTTGAAAAAAATGTGTTCTGTATGGATATCTGGAAGAATGTCGGCGTCTCGAAAAGTATTCTGCTCTGTAGACTTACTCAGAATAACTGTGAAATTCTCTGCAATAAAACAGAGTCGAGGTCAAAAATGTTAAAGCTACATTCACGGAATAATGCTCCTTCAATAAAAAAAATTTATTTTTACAAAGTGAACTCAGTAAGCGGGAAGAGAGAAATGTGTAGCCCTTAGTAACTTGTGAGCCGCACCGCTGCAACACCAGGAAAAATTCCAGGCAGGTTTAATTCTTTTTAATAAAAAGTAACTCTAAATTTTCTTTCACATGTTTATTTGGCTGTGTAACCGGAAACAGGATTTCATAAACCTTCAACATGATAAAATCGGGAACTTTGCACAGGTATTCGGAGGGGCTATTTTAAACTCTGTGCTTATACGTGGTAGTAAGCCGTTCCTGAGCAACGTGTTACATTTGAGCGACGTCTCTACTGCGTGTGCTGAGAGTTTGCACTGTAACTATACTGCCAACTGTGCTGTTTCTCATTAGTACACAACCGTCGGCTACTCTCCTAATAACTTGTAGTTTGCCTCATTTTGTAGGCATGGAACAGGTTAGGCAATTTAAAGCCTCTTCTGCTTCAACTAACCGTACATTTCAAAGGCGTTTCCTGTTCTAATAAACGAGTAGGATGTGGCCGAGTCATAGATATTCAGTCTTGCTCTTTAACACGTTGTGAGGTTTTGCACATAGAATTAAGCGTCAACAGCAGGTGTATAAAATAATAACAACGAGTTATCTGGAAGCACACGTAAATATTTTAAAAGTCTGTAGACCACGATGTTACCACAACTTAAGCGTAGACTCTTTAAGTTCAATTTTAAATTCCAAGAAAATACAGAGGGTGTATCTTTAATTTTAGATTTATTTGATTTAATCGCTAAATACAAAATTGGACTTGGTTGCTATATTACATTTCCAACTTCTTTTATCTTCTTTTCTCTGGTAAATGTGTGCCTTTTAGCTGAGGTAAGTAATTTTCTATCTTCTTCCAAAGCAGCTGACCCAATTATATATATATATATATATATATATATATGTGTGTGTGTGTGTGTGTGTGTGTATTTTTTCCGGCATATTTGGTAAAAATTTCTTTGTATTTAATTTCTCACCTGATCCCACTTCATTGACCTATTACACTTACTTGTGAACATATACATAAACCTGTTGATACCGCATAAGAAAGTTTCTCTTTCTTCTTTCCAGACCTCATATTGACCAAACATCGCAACTGTTGTAGCTGGCGCATATTTTTATGTATCATCGCGTAAGTGCTGAGGTTAGTTGAAAATTGTTTCGCATAGGCCGAAAATACATGCTCCCAGTGGGCTTGGGAATGGGGAGCTCACTAATCATGCTTCTGCAGACTACGTCTTAGGTGGCACGACTACCGGTTTCGCCCTGGAAAATAATTACTAACTTTAATTTTTTTCACTGACTTAATTTTTACCTTAACTGAAGCAGAATTTTAAATGATGCTAACTGCATTTCCCAGTGTTGAACTATATATTTTGATTTCAGTGCACAGGTAAAGAGAAGACAAATAACGTAGGTATATGATCGGGAAGTCTAAATTGTAATTAGTACAAATAAAGGAAAATGCGACACAATAAACATTTTGAAACCCGGCGAGTGTGAAGGAAATTTAGAAATCCAAATGAAGTCAGTTCATACAATTTTGTGATTTGCAGATATAAAGATAGAATAAAAATATAAATAAAATATTATATGTAGTACTGGAAGAAATGAATAATATTTATACTAATTAAACATATAATTTTTTAAGTTTTGACAAGAAACTTCTATAGAATGAGAAGTATATAAGAATGACGCCTATGAATGTAAATAGCCATCTTTACACGTCATTTACTCCAGTATAAAGATAAAGCAATCCATGTTACAGGTCTGGACACGCACTGAGGGTTTCAGGAGTTTGAGTATCCCAGATTTCATGACAATTGACACATGAACGCGGTAAAGTCGGCTGCCTTGACTCCCTAGGAAATATACCTGGTTCTAATTACTTTTAGCGGCTGAGTCGACTACAGGTCCATAGTGTGGCCGGAAGGATGATGTCAATGAAAAATTCCAATGATGCCATCGGAAATCAAACCCGCGACCTTCTGGCTTGTAACGCAGTGCCTCAACCAGCTGCGGCACCGCGCGTCATTAACTCCAATCTAGTTTGGGACTAATGAATATATTCTGGTACTGACATACAGGAAATAACAAGAGAAGGGCAACAAAAAAATTAAAAGATGCCCGCCATTAGTTGGCTGCGCACCAGGTAACTTTACATCTATCAGATCAAGCAGGACGAGATGAGGGGGACATGTCGTCTGCGTAGGAGAGATAAGAATTCCAAATCTAATTTTAATCGGAAAATCCGACGGGAAGAAATCCGTTTGGAAGACATTAAGAAGCTATAAGAATGTGTTTTAAACACATTAACTAACTATGCAAGAAGGCCAACGGAGTAGAAGTTTTTACGTGTATTGTCACCACTCATAGAAAGAGCGCCACTTACCAAGTTTTTTGGTTTGGAAAACTGGAAAGAAAATGAATGTTCCAATTATTAGTTTAAGTGGCGAATGTACACCTAACGTTGTGTGATTATTGAAATTTACCTTATTGGTATTAGATGCGTTCGCAAAATCGCTAAGAGCCACTCTTTGCTTCGTCATGTCTGTCTGTCCGTCTGTCCTTTCTTCCGCGTGGAACAACTCGGCTGGAAGAACTGGTATTTCACATTGCAGGTGTGCACATTTAGGGCAGTAACTCGCAGAATTAATCTTGGAATGAGAAGCGTTTCAGTCGCAAACCGTTGAGAAAATGAAAACACGATTTTTATTTGTGTAAATAAAAACCAACTTGCTGCACAACTTATTCTTAGTATATTTCGTCAACCTGTACATATTTCGGGCGTATCTAGGCCCATCATCAGGAGGTACAACTATATGTATACAACAATTGGTAATTCTTATTCTTTTTAGATGACTATCATCTAACAAGAATAATAAGTACAGTACCAACTGTTGTATACGTACGGCTGTACCTCCTGATGATGGGACTAAATACGCCCGAAACATGTAGAGATTAACGAAATGTACTAAGAATAAGTTGTGCATCAAGTTGGTTTTTTTACACGATTATATGGAGAAGCACGGTCAACAAAACATTAAAAAAACACTTTTTATGTTCGATAACTTTTTCCCATTTGATTTGTAGAGCCGGACAGGCCACAGATGACAGTAGGGTGATTGCTCTTTGCATGATGGATAACTATGGCCAAAAACATAAGCCCAGAATTTGTAATACTTACTGCTTTCCACAGTAACAATGGTTAAGCGAACGCGACTGGATGTTATGCTTGTACGTACATTGCCTGTCTTCTTTGTTATTAATACTGTTAGTGTACGGAGCGTCATTTCATGCATTAATGAAGTAAAGGGATCTTAACGAGAAGATTCTTTGAAGCTTGGATATTACACGTTGCATCACGATGTCTTGGCAGCTTACAGTATCCAAAAGTTAGTTTCCTTCTCAGCATTTCTAAACAAAAGGATGTTAAAGTCAAGGAACCAAGCAACCATTGCTGGAGACTTTATTGGTCTCGAAAGTGAACTTAAACTCTTTTTTTTTTTCCTCTTCCTTTGGGAATGACTCTTTGTTTCATCAAGGTTAACGATCTAAGATGGCAGATCACGCTCATGGTTCGTTACAATGACGATGTTACTCAAAACATGTCGTAACAATAAGAGTTCTCTTTCCTTTAAGGAGCTTTTTCTCCTATTCTTTCTCCCAGTTTTCTTTGTATTGCTTCTTGCTGGATCCTACAAATCTGGACAGTTTCATTAATGACCCACGAAGAATATGGACCTTCCCGTTCAATGACAACCTCTACAGACATTTTCTTATCATTTGACAGCATTTGGGAAGGTTCATTTGGCTCCGCTGACTGTAACAGCTATTCTTAATTAAGCTGCCGTTGGGATTCAGTACTTGTGTAAGTGCTGTTGTGCAGTATTATACTTTTATCTAATAGCCACGTTTCAGTTTAGGAGCTCTTTGGCAGGTCACTGCCTTTAGTGGAGCATGCTATCGTCACTGTCAGGAAACCATCCGCAGTGACGGGCCGTCCTACTGCAGTACTTCGTTCCACAAGTCACTTCCATTTACGAATCGTTTTCTTATAAATCATACACCATGTTGGAAGTCTGCGTGCCAAATTCACTAGTCTGAATCCAAGGAAATATAGCGTCTACTTAAAGCGGTGCTGCCTTTCTTGAATGATAGTATTGCACTTTTGAATCACACGTAAGGCAGGAATGTTGTATTTTGTAATTTATTATATAAGTCTGCTTTTCCATCAGGAATTATTATTTTTATTCTGAAAGCATGTCATAAATTGAGAGAAGAGTTTGCCTTTTGAGTACTGGAAATAAAGCAAAACTTAGCAGGGAAATTTTAAACGGTTTACATGCAATATTAAATTAAGTCAATAGACTCTGCCTTAAATCCTTCTGATTCGTACTTTGTATTTTACTTAATTTTAAATTGTCGTAACCTAAGTATTACACTTCACCTACACGTGGTAGTCTTCGTAAGTTTTATATATATATATATATATAAAGCCAAAAGTGTGAATGAGAGCTATTGTTTGTTGCCATAGGCTAAGTTTATTTTAACTTGTGCAGTGCCAAAATAACCTATATGATGGTAATTTATTTAACTGAAAACACTTCTCTAAAGACGCCCGAAAGCCGTACGTAACCACTTGTTTGTTTCTTGCAACTAAATATATATAGAGATCTTTCGCTTAACACTGTGTACACTTTATGAATCGATGCGACTTTTACGTTTGAGCCCTCGAAATATTTTATAATTCTTTAGTTCTTATGCAGTTATTTTTTTCGTGGTACGTAATAGAAACTTTGTGACGAAATTTGGTTCGTACCCCGAATCAAAGGCATAGACTGACGATGTCTGGGAGAAGAGTGACAAGGAGAACGCTCTTGAGTTCCTAGGGGAGAAGTAGGACGGAACTGAATAATTAGAGGCTGGAAATTTCTTAAACAATTGTAGTCGGAAGACCTGAAAGAAGGATAACTTGGAAATGAAGGCAAAAATAAGAAAATAAATGAACCCTAGAGAGAGGTCTGTAGAATAAGAAGTTGTAGACTCAATTAAAGTAGCCCGGGAAAATATTAGGTGATGGGATCTTGCGAACACGATGCTGAAACTTCTGCTTCGACGCGCGGTCGGGAATTTAAGAACAGCTGGGCGGCCCTCATTTTACCTGAATTCTCTTCTCCATGACGTCATTGCATTCAAATTTCGTATTGTGGTTGTTGAGGTTATAAATGAGCGTGACCTGCCAAATTGGCTACCATTGTTTCGGAGGAATATACTCTCTCCGTTATCCGTGTAGAAGAACTTAAGTCATATTGCGGTACGTCATAACCAAAAAGACTAGCAAAGTGGCTGTTCATCACCGTCAAAACCTTAAATTGTGTAAGTTGGTGAAGTGATTGAAAATCTTCGCTGTTACTCCGTTATTGTACGGGATTCTGACAAGAGATTTATGGAAACAAAACTCGAATTACCTTTTATTTCTTATCCGGACGATGTAGTCCCTGAAGTGGGAGAGCGTCGGATTGGTGTGGCACTCGTGATAAGATTTCGTGTCTCATCATCGTAAAAACTTAAAAAGGAAATAAATGTAGAAATCCTACATGCTTCGGTGAGTAAACTATAGAAAATATGCGCCTGAACTCGATCCAACTAAGTGATTCTAAATCTCTCTACTTCGTTCCCGCAAAACTTCTATAGACCAACCATTTCCAATCAGAAGGCGAGTTTCAATCCACGGATCATGACTTTCTCTATCCTCTCTTTCTAAAACGAAAGGGAACATATGTGAGATTGCTTCAGCTGTAAATGACCCTGACTAGATACAAACTGAAAATCAATTCGAAGCTGCTATTGAGCGTCATCAGCGACTTTACCCACAGTGTTTAAACTATCCACACATTACGAAGAGGTCAAATCGAAGGAAAGTGGAACAACAATTCCACAGAGGTAATTGCCCGTCACAAGCAGTTCGTGTCCACAGATGCCCTTGACGCAAGTGAGGAATACCAGTGTTAGAGTAGCGCTTCACCGAATTTATACAATTGCAAGAACTGAAGGTTTCGTTGATTTTAACTATCACCCTGTTAATTCCTTATGGCTCCTATTAATTCTTAAATTAATTTCCCAAGTTTGTAAAATATATTTTGATTTTCCGTAAAATATTTTAGGCTTTTCGTAATTGTCACTGTCAGTTTCCTAATTATATTGTGTTTGATATTATCACTCATGCTTTCACACATTCGCATCAGATTCTGCAGTCAGTAGAGTGCAGTCAGTAGAGTGCAGTCAGTAGAGTGCAGTCAGTAGAGTGCAGTCAGTAGAGTGCAGTCAGTAGAGTGCAGTCAGTAGAGTGCAGTAAGTAGGGTGCAGTCAGTAGAGTGCAGTCAGTAGAGTGCAGTCAGTAGAGTGCAGTAAGTAGAGTGCAGTAAGTAGGGTGCAGTCAGTAGAGTGCAGTCAGTAGAGTGCAGTCAGTAGAGTGCAGTCAGTAGAGTGCAGTCAGTAGAGTGCAGTCAGTAGAGTGCAGTCAGTAGAGTGCAGTCAGTAGAGTGCAGTCTCTTTCCATAATTGGAACTACTATCTACACCAGTGTTTTTTAAACCAATAAAATATATCTCAGATTTATGCGATTTACGCAAGAATGCCGCTAAACACACGAAATGAGCAGTAAGAAACAAATGTTGTGCTAAATGGTGAAGCTGAGACTTTGGGGCTTCAACTATTTCTACACGTAAGATGTTTTTCAGTGCAACACACGCTTGCATGGTGTCATATCCACTAATATCCACTTACAAACTTTGAGAAGTTACACGAGACTCTCCTTCGTGATAACCCAATAGTCACTTTTGTAGTCAATAAACCCAACGCCGCTTCTGGAACCTGAAATTTCCTGATCTTTTTGCAGGAACCAGCAACAGAATTCCTTCTGTAGCTATTCGAATTTAGCATACGACCTCAAGTCTTATTTCTTTAATATATATTTCAGGATTGTTTTTACATCTACAATTTTGTCTAAAGAATTACGTTTGTTCTTTCAGTTTCTGAGTCCATTATTTTTACGCATTTTCTGCTTTCCTTCCCACCTGCTCCAACCACCCAAATCTCTTTGATTTTATGAAGCTGAAAATATTCAGTGTAGAGAATAGACCATAATGCAAGAAATATGAAATACTGTCTGTTACATAAAAATAATAGCAGCTGTGATTGAATTATTTATGAATAACTTGTATTGTACTCGTACTAACGGAGCTTGTTCATCGGAAAGCATTGCATTTGCTCTGTGTCCTTTCAGCAAACCGATGTGTACCTTGTCTCTTTACTATCATGTTGTGATTATGTAAGGAAACAAATATATTCAAATTCAATTAGTTTTCATAGTATAAATTAAAATTTCATTTATTTCTAAATAGGAATTAAATGTTACAATTCACTGCATTAATATCATTTCATATTAATGGTATATGATAGAATGCAGTTTATACTAAAACATGCAGTTTTTCCTTTAATGTATAGAGCGAAATAACACTTTCAGTTTAGTCCACTGACGCAAATAAAGTCCCCGCAGAACTCGTGGCGCGGTGCTGCCGTGGGTCAGGGGGACACCAAAATGTACAGAGTTTTAAATTTTTTTATTTTTTATTTTTGCTGGCTTTCCTTTCTACGCTACGACAAAAAGCAGCATTTCGGATTCATTTACGAGATCTTGGAATAACTTCGCTAATAATTACAGAAGCCCTTCGATCATTGACTCGCGGGGAGTGGAGGCGAACACTTTTCTGCTCTACTGGTGTAGGTGTGCGTTATTGTAATAAGTATCACATAAATTGTGTATAGTATAATAAGTGTTAGAGATAAATTAAGTTATACTCAAAGGTCCCTACATCGTGTAATTTGTGTCAATAATTGTCCAACACGATGCAACAATATACATTTTATTTATATCTGCAAACTGCTCTACATGTTTCGGGTGGTATCTGCACCCATCATCAGGAGCTCATATCGCTGTATCTACAGTATCCAGTCACGTTCATGACAGGTAGAAGTAACGGTCTCAATAATGCCAGATACTGTAGATACAATGATTTGAGCTCCTGATGATGGGTGAAGAAACCACCCGAAACATATAGAGCAGTTTATAGATATAAATAAACTGTATATTGTTGCATCTTGTTGGATAATTATTGCCACAAATTAAGTCATACTTAGGCCTAGCTCAAAGTCGTGTGTTTGCACGCGTGTATCCAAATTGCAGAATCTCATTTGGGCAGTGTCTGGTTATTCATGTGACTGTGATCATGTATACTGCAGACATAAGAGAATCTCTGATTTTTTGGCTTAATTGCGTATTTGCTCGGCTTCATTCACTTCGGGCCAAATTGTGGCGTCAGTAAATACTTATGTAGCAGCAGTATTTTTCGTATTATGAACCGTTCAGCACCGTTCACTAAGGAGACTGGACAACATTATGAATTAAACCGAATTTTTAATAAGACATTTTCAGTAAAATGAGTTGGGGAAAAATCCTTCGAGCGTACGTACAATTTGAACTGGATTACAAATTGGGTTTGTTGTACAATAATGGTATTATTTTGTACAATGGAAATTGCATGAAATAAATAAGTAAATAAATCTTATGTATAATGGACCGTGCATCATTGTGATAGTTGAAGAATAAGAGAACAAATTGATATCACAATTTATTAAGTTTTATTTCACTTCTTCTATGTTCAAAATGTTTCGGACATTAATACGTCCATCATCAGGAGCCTGTGACTTTTAAATTGTATCACCACATTGGTTGTGTGTTCTTGTTTCGATGTGTGTTGGAGTTTCGGTA
>Ga0123355_10014166_pt1 | contig 12452 bp, 8 predicted proteins | sample TergutEmb28metaG_3_FD_89872 | JGI IMG/M metagenome (GOLD analysis project Ga0123355, IMG submission 89872) | Embiratermes neotenicus P1 segment gut microbial communities from Petit-Saut dam, French Guiana - Emb289 P1 | ecosystem: Host-associated > Arthropoda: Insects > Digestive system > Gut ...
AGCACTACTGCAGTAGTGCTTCAGACTGCATAAAGACACCACACCGCCATAGCCACACTGAAACGGAACGCCAACACACACCAAACCAGATACCACCCATGAAATAACAACCAGTTAGTCGCATACCCCTGAAGATGGTCGTATTAACGGCCGAAACATGTTGAGCATTGAATGAGTATTGAATAAATAATAAAATAAGTGGCATCAAGTTGGTTTCTCTTTACTCAAACCTACGAAATTTGATTTCATTTGTCATTTCGCATATCGCAACAGTACGGGAAGTTAACGGCTCAGCTGCTACAATTTTACTTTACAGACGTATTATACATACACGACGATTCGTGAAATGAATAATAATAATAATAATTCCAATTAAATTTTAAAAAAAATGGAGGTAGTTTTGTCAATATCATAACGCGAAAACAACTTTTATACTTGCTTATGACTCACAACGGAAATTCTGTCTTCCTCCTTAGCAGCCCATTAACACAACCCGACCCGGAAGGAAATTTCGAAACGGATTCTGGTTTCATTCACACGTTGTAGCCTACCTCATTATGCGAGCGTGGTGGAAGGAATAACGCCCAGTCCCACTGGCATTAAACACAGGCGTGTGACGGGCGAGAAGTACAGCACACAACAGCTTCACAAGTGGGCGTTAAACTGTGTCTCAGGAGACCAAATATGGAGCCGAGGTGTGTGGGCATAAGGGTCTGAACAGTATGGCAACAGAGAGATGTGTGCTGTTCTGCGATCTTACGCAACGTAGAAAGGTAGTTCTACACCGTCATTTTGGGATGGAATTGCCGTTCCACGCTGCGTAAAATCTCAGAAGAGCGCAGATCCCATTTACATCGCGACGGAAGCCTGCAGTCACTCATTATGGTAACAAGGTTTACTCTCGTACCGCTGTTTAAAAAAAAACCGCAGTTTTTTTGGCGTCTTATGAAGAGGAACATGTTACTGAAGAGCGCTGAGAACATGTGTGATAAACACACCTGAAAGGCGTGCAATGAGAGTGGCTTAATTCTGTAACCACTTACTGCATAAATAGTCTCTAAGTAATTGTCAATTGTATATATTACCATCTTAAGTAAAGCCTGAAGATGGCTCAAATAAAAACCCGAAACACGTAGCTGGGAGTAATAATGTAAAATCTCAATCGGTCACAAAGTCCCATGTGTGTGCACTGTTGTGCCCATAAGGACCAGTGCTTGCACTCTAGCCAAAGTCACTTCAGTCCAGCTTGCAACCCGTTTCTATAATAATAATAATAATAATAATAATAATAATAATAATAATAATAATGAAATGTACGATTATACCAGTAATAATTGGAGCCACTGAAATAGTAACCAAAAGCTTAAGGAAAAAATTTGGAAACTGTACCAGGAAAACATACGATAGATTCACTACAAAAGACAGCTATACTTGGAGCATCACACATAATACGGAAATTACTACAGTGTGAAGCTTGAAGCCTGAGCAGTGGGGATCACCGCTGGTTCAAGAGAAGGACCAGGAAGAAAAGGCCTGTGGCAAGAGGCATCCATATCGAATAATAATAATAATAATAATAATAATAATATGGTTATATCTTATTAAACTGTAGTATTGGGAACTGATAAAAGTTAAGTAACAAAGATAAAGATAAGTAATAAAGAACTGCACAGTTTCTGCTGCCAGTCATAATTATTCCAGTGACTAAATTAAATAGAATGATGTGGACATACTAGACGTCAATCATGCGTAAATGTTGATCGTATATAAAACTTTTGTTGGAGGACATGAAGTGACCAATCCGGAAGCCTAGGTGAGAGTGAAATGCTAAAACCTATGTAATGGTAATTAGTATTTGGCTGAGTTAGCATACACTGGTGGCATATTATTATTATTATTATTATCACCACCATCATCATCATCATCATCTCCTTTATGCAGGGTATTTATGCTTATATTCCTGAGACAAACTATGTCCCTAGGGAATACAGTGTTGCAGCTATTCCGTTGTTACTATTCATGGTGCTCATATCGTTAGTTCCAGTGTTGAATCTATTGTACTTTTACAATAGTACTTTCCGAAGTATGTGTGCAGTGCCCAATATGGCTGTTTTCTGTAGTTCCTTGACTTCATGTTTTCCTGGTATGTTGCTCACGTATTTTCTAAATGACTTTTGAAATAGTCCCAGTCGCCCCTATTATTATTATTATTATTATTATTATTATTATTATTATTATTATTGCCATTATCATCAACTGTTTTCCATAAATGTTATGTTGGTACTGTTCTTTGTAATTTTTTTATTTAAATTAATATGTACTAAATATAATGCAGGGAGACCTAGACGTAGATGGGTGGATAATATTAGGATGGATCTCCAGGAGGTGGGATGTGGGTATATGGAATGGATTGGGGTGGCCCAGGATAGAGACAGGTGGCGGACGCTTTTGAGTGCGGTAATGAACCTTCGGGTTCCGTGAAATGCGGGGAATTTCTAGACTAGCTGCAAACCAGTTAGCTTCTCAAGAAGGACTCTGCACCATGGAGTAAGTAAGTAAGTAAATGTAATGCATAATTTAAGAGTAACATTTCACTAACTATGTAGAATCTAAGGCTAATATAAAGGAAATACTCCGCAGAAAACTTGGTGTTAGCAGGCACATCATATTTCTATAACGAAATTCAGCAAATAAATGACTATTTTCGATAATCTTCACACCTATGTTCAGCACTAATTTTGAAAAATGCTCTACTTAGAACTAGAAATATTTCCTAATCACCATTTTGACACGTGATGTTTATGCACGCTAGTATCAAGTTCTGCACTATAGTCTACCATTAGGCCGGTAAAAACTGGTTGTTACGTTGAATAGTATTGTGACCGAAGCAACAAAAATTATCTCATATTCAGTCTTCTACCGCGTGCAGCCTTGTCGACTGACACACACGAAGGACTCGCAGGAATGTAACGCCTGTACCTTCAGAGTCTGACACACCAAGATTTCTTGAAACTAAAGATAAGGATTCGAAGATTCCTCGAGACGTCTGTAGCTGTTTACCAGTCGACATAACGTAACATCTCAGAAGAATGGAAACGCCATCAACACCGCTAAGAGAACCTCAGATCTCTAATTTGACTTCCTGTGTGATAAGGAGCGTGCTACAGTATGTGCAGATCAAATGTTCCAGGGCAAACACTTCGAAAATGTACCTGCAAGGTAAATTTTTCTTTCTTTCTTTCTTTCTCTCTTTCTTTCTTAGTCCGACCCGTTCTACATACTCATGGAAGGTGTAGAGGGTTACTGTTGCGTCTGATCACACTTAACACACACTCCGTAGGGCTCCACTGGACGGGGGATCGGCCCGTAGCAGAGACTTCTATCTGACAGCACACAACATTCAGAGGAAGCAGATATACATACATGCCGACGGCGCGAATCGAACTCGCAATGCCAGCAAGAGAGCGGCGGCAGACCTACGATTTAAACCGCGCGGCCTTCGGAATCGGCCTCAAAGTAATGTAACACTTAACAACAAAACAAACAGTACATTATATCATACGGCATCAGTTTAAACAGATCCAGTGTGTCAATCCTGACATCTCGAATAAAGACACTTCAGAGTAATCTGATAACTTAAAGTAAGCACGAGTACCAATCATACTATTTTCACATAGATTTCTAGTTCGAACAGTTCGGACATTTGTGGCACAAAAACCAGCACGTACGTTCTGTGGCACTATTTACACAGTCGAAACGTTTTGGAGGAAACCGCTTTACAGTGATTTACCATCCGAAATCACAACATTTACTTGAAAACACGCTCCATTTCAACTATTTCGGACAAAGTCACTTCCAGACACGTGTGTGACAATAATGACACGTGTGTAACAATGACACGTGTGTAACAACAATGACACTGTGTAATAATAATGACACTGTGTAACAATAATGACACTGTGTAACAATGACACTGTGTAACAATAATGACACGCGGCTCAAACTTTCCGAGGAGATGGCTTCAGAATCATTTCCTTTCCAAACACGAAAACTTGTAACAATGCCTACAGAGTGCTGCCATCTAGCAGAACCATGTTCTGGGAGGTCGCTGCAGAGCAATTTGTTGTCATTAGCACGAAGGCGCTTCACAGTGGCGTCTCATTCATGACTTGCGGGTTGCTTCATCTTGCTGCTGCACTGTGCTGTGATATAGCCTGCATTCCAAACGATCGATACGTGCACACTAGACACCCTGAACCGTGACATTCCACAGTCACATTCCGCTGAACTTAATTTCAGGATTCTGTTGGAAACATATTCCACAGAAAACTGTGTATGAGAACGTTCAGCTTAGTTGAGGACATAGAGCTACAACTGGGCGACTTTTCGCAACATTGCGAAAATCAATTATTTGCTTCGTCACGTCGGTCCGTCAGTATGAAACAACTCGTCTCCCACTGGGCGGATTTTTATGATACTTGATATTTGAGGATTGGTCGAAAATCTGAATGTAAAAGTGTTATCAAGATTCAAGATATAAGTTGTCATGTGTCCATTTTACGGTGTGAGGCTCTTTCATTACAAACTGATTGTATTATATAATCCCTTAATGTTACATCTAAGCAACAATACCTTTGTGCAGAATGAGATCTCACACCATAAAACGGAGAAATCGCATCCTATATTTCATATTTATACCATTTCAGATGTTTTAATTCTTATAACTATCGGATTAGTTCGACGATTACGAATCGATGTCGAAACATGTTGCTATAAAGTAACTGTAGAGTTTTCTGATAAATAATTCAATTTAATTACCAATTATTAAAACGCCAGCTTAACTGCACAACGACAAATTACAAAACGAACACAAAATAATTACAACACACATTACACAGACATGCACAAACAACAGAATAAGACGCGCAAAAAAAAAAATTGGACTTAAGGGAACACAGTGTAGCTGAATTAAACCATAACTTCTATGAGACATGCCACTAGCGTATAATCTCTTGGACAGATCTGATTCGCTTACTCTCTCTCTCTCTCTCTCTCTATATATATATATATATATATATCTGTATCACTGCCTTCCAGAAATGAAATATAGTTAGGTTAAATCATTAAAAACAAAACTAAAAGAATGTATTACTAGAGTAAAATCTTTCTGAAATTCTAATTTGCTTGTTAAATGTACCTATGTCATTGCATACCAAACTGTCAGGTGTTGCACTAACAGCGGAAGGTTTAAGTACTGTAGATTAAAATTTAGTACATTACATACAGTACCACGCGGGTTTACTCTTACAGAAATTAATGTATCATTCTCATTGCACAGGAAAAAAGAAGTAAACATTCGTCAGCTTATTGGGATACAAATGTTGCTATCCCTGTGGACAGATGGATCACATCTGTCATATTGAATACCACGCAGAATTCGTCATAATCCCACGAATCAGAACACCAACTACTGGCTTACTGTGGCATACCAATCGCAGCCTTCAGAATCCACCATCGTGAAACCAACCAATCAGAAGGTACAAATTAATCCTTATTATCTGCGGCACTCAAGCCTGCACACTTCAGAACGTTTGTAAATATAAGGTTAGTTATAAGAGAGGCGAATGCCTGTGGAGAAGAGCAACATAATTCGCCTTTTCATGACCGACAACTGCAGACTGTAGAATTGCGTAACGATCTCAGCCGGCCTTCAAGAACAGAAACAGATTCTAGTAGAAGTAATTGCCACGAAATAACGTCATTCGAGCTTTCTGCATGAAGAAATGGTTTACATCACTCGGCAAAAGGAGGCGAAATATTTTGATAAAGCGGTTATTCGCATAGCAAATTTTCGTTCCGCAAACACACAAAATTATCAATACGATAAACAAAATACCACACCCTCCTCTTAAAAACTTTCGTATTTTATGATATACTGTGAATTAAAAGACCCCTCATGATAATTAGAAGTAAATCCCACAGTTTATGACATTTATATAAAAAAATTGCAAGTTACACTTCGCGCAAAGAATACCTAAGTCTGTTAATGAACATTTTCTTTTGTTTTCAGACAACACATCTCCGTTGCTTTATTCAATTACTGATGTATTTTATATACAAAAGAGCCGTGCACAATCCACAAAGTAGGAGAAAAACAGGTTAAATACATCGGCTTATTAAAAACTCCACGATGGCTTAATAACCCGTAACTGGTAACCTACTTTACCACACTCTGTGTATTGTGCACGACTGTTGTGAGTAAAAAAAAAGGCTGAATTTTTTTGTTTTGTGTCGGTACTTCCACGTCAAAATCAAGTTTCCTGACAAAACTTCAAATCACTGTCGAGAATGCTTTAAACTTAACAAGAAGGAGAGAAAAAAAATCTGAAAACGTGCGTTACAGTTGTGGAACTTTTCAGATATTTATCAATTTATCAACTTATTCATACTCAAACGCTTTAAATCTAAATTTAAAAAATACCAGTTCGTCTCTGTACTTGTATGCTGCAGCAACTCTAACGCCCACTTAAAGAACCGACGTAAGGTTGCTATTAATTGTTTCGAAAACCGACTTCATATTGGTGGCCCATTGGAATGAACAGCCCATAGCATCTGCATTTGTACAGCGTTTTCTTCACTCTGGGAGCTCTGCAGCATACAGGCGGGTAGCACTAACAGCTTGTAAGGCGAAAGGTCAACAGCCATAACAAGGCAGATTTTTTCAACTTTACTGGGCTCTAATGACGGCCTAAGACTCACCAACATAATCTTTCTTTGGACCTTAAGGAAAGCACACACAACCTTGAGGGTCCCTTAAATCAGGGCTGGCCAACATGCGGCTCTCGATAAATTGAATAGTGTCAGTAATACATTTTAACAAACATAATATAATTGATCTACGGAAAGTCATATGGCAACTTTATTAGTATAGATATTTAGAAATTATAACTAATCACACACTACTGATATTATATGTAATTTCGCAAGCAACAAAGAGTTTGAAATCATTTATTTGTATTCTAGTTCCTTAAATATTTACTCAAAGGTATGTTGGAAAGAAGTTCTGTAGAACTAAAACATCTGAACTTACGAACCTATAACCTAAGATCAACAACTCTTCAGAAATATTCCTAAAGGTAAGATTTAACTTTGTAATAAGTTCGATAGCAAAAAGGTAAGGATTACCCTGTGACAGGCCACGAAGGCCCAGAGGGATAGTAGAGGTGTAGCTCTGCTTTTCTTTAACCTCGGCGCTAGATGGATATGAGTAGTCAAGGCCACGATCCAGCCTCTTTATGCCGGCAAAAAGACCCGGTAGACTGCGTCTGAAATGTGATGGCACATGTGCAGAAACCAGATTTCGTCTTTCGGCGAAACGGACAGTCCATTTAAATCGGGAGGGGGCGTCAGTTCAGTCGACTACTGGCAGCCGAAGTGTGCGCATCAGCGGTAGTAATGCTGGTTACACCATGTTCCGAGGTAGTGTGAAGAGTACTGGTTAACCACTCCATTCGCCAGTTTCACCTTCACTTCCCCTCCCTACGTCACCGTGTGCCATCACACTTCAACTGGACTCTACCCATGGTATGGGAGGCTGGGTGGGCCACAGGGCCGGTCTAGACAGGGGCGGACAACTTCACCTCCACCGGGATTCGATGCCCGGATAATCGAGCCCGTAGCGAGTTGCTATACCGACTACCTTAATCTGTTCCACAAGTTCTGAAGTAGGTGCCAATATTTAATGAATATATTGTAGAACTGAATTCGCCTGGGAAATATTACTCTAAATATAAAAAACCAAATTTAATCGCAATCTGTCCTTCAGTTTCAGACCCAAAACATACGAATGGGGTGGGCCTTTATATTATGCATTAATTTGGCTCAATTATACACAGACACAGAATAAAAATGTTACAGGTCGCGAGGCAGATTTCGTGGGCTATCAAAGCCTCACTTCCCGAAGTAAGTGACGTTATAGTGTGGAGTAATTCAGAGGCAGAAAACCAATTCTAGAACTACAAGCACACTTATCATAGGATTATACATTGTTCCGCCATGCTTCAGTTCCCGCTCTGTGACGTGACAGAATCTGGTGACCCCTAAATTAATAATCCTGCAGTCAAGAGGAGGTATGACACACACACACCGTAGACACTTTCATACACTATACAAACCCCAGATTGGGCGGTCATGTTTTACTGCACCAACCTGTCATACAACCCCAAACAGAGTGCTCTATACTTTCTCTCTCTAAATTAGCGTCTCTCAAATGATAACCCGCGGGCCTTTGCCAGACCATAAATTCTAGCTAGCATTATGCATTCAAAAATATTCATTCAAAATAGGCCAATGAACCTTATCCTGCTAACGTGGAGTACATGGTGAGCTCATAATAATGCTAGCAAATGACAGATGAGATTTAATTCGGCGTTTAAAGGGTTAAAGACACCTGAAAAGTGGGGACACATAGTATATAAAGCAATCCAAATCAGTCATTCTTCTGGAAAACAACGCTGCTGTAAAAGCAAACAACTTAAGAGACGCTGAACGCAGGGACAACGAGACTGCTGACAATATTCACCAACGGAACAAGTTCCACGTTCCTTCACTAAATGCGAAATGGCAGTACGTAATGACGCACTTAAAACCCGGCAAATTTAGATGTCTGGGATCAGAACACACTAACATTTTCTGTGTAGAGGGCTATAGAAATTAAACACCGGTGGATACACGAAACCGAAAACCGCATTTTGCAAAACCAAATACAAAAACAAAGCCACAGATAGCTGAGATGGGTCTGGCGGGACTGTGTGGTTTGCAGTGGATTGACAAACAGCGACACATTGCATGGCACGTGGAAATGTTTCTATATTAAAAAAAAAAAGTTACTTTTAGAAACTAAGTACGTGTTGCATAATATCACTCCGTTTATATAGAAAGGTTTCATTAGCTGAATCAGTTTAAAATTAATTTATTTCAGTTTTGTACCAGCAAACCAATGACGAAGAATTTGTCTTTTAGGCGCATCCGAAAAATAGTCATCTGTCTGTCTGTCCGTTCGTCTGCCTGCATGGAAAAACTTGGCTTCTGTTACATGGATTTCCATAACATTTTATATTTGAGGATTTTTCTAAAATATATAAAGAAATCTTATGTTTATTGGACCGTGCATCATTGTGATAGTTGAAGAATAAAAGACCAACTTGATGTCACGTGCTATTTTACTTCACTTCTTATGTGCTCAACATGTTTCGGACATTAATATATCCATCATCAGGAGCTTGCGACTATTCTGCTAAATTACCACATTCGTCGTATTGTTCTTGGTTCGATGTGTGTTGGAGTTTCGGTGTGGTTGGGTTGGAGTGGTATCCGTGTGCAGGCTGAAGCCTGCAACACGGCCTGGTCAGCAGCACGCCCCGACCGCACTTTACCCCCGGGAAAGACCCGGTACCCATTGTACAGGAGGCTGGGTGGACCCCAGGGCCGGTCTGGACGGGCGGAAAATCTCGTCCCCACCGGAATTCGATCCCGGGCCGTCCAGCCCGTAGTCAGTCGCTATACCGACTGAGCTACCCGGCCATCTATCAACATTGTATCCAAGTAAAAATTAAGATTATAGTATCAGTTAAATATTTTGAGAATAAATTTATCATGTTTTGTGGGGAGTTCATGCACTGTGAACTGGGAAATAATTACAGCTTTTCAGAGGATCATAATTCCTTCCTATTCAGGTGAAGAATATCGAGAGGAGTGGCTAGAATACCATCCTTCGAAACGTAAGTTAACTACTGACATTCTGCAAGACTCGATTCTCAGCAACAACCGTCGTGTAAAGAAAAATGAACTGGTCGACCACAAGTATGTTGTATATAGAAGACTCCTTTAATACTACAGAATTAGTGCTGCTTCCCTGGCCTCTCTGAGTTCCAATATTTCATACTTTTTGTAGTTGTATGTTTATATCCAGACCTGCTTAAAATATGTGATAGGGACGGACCAAGGTTGAATGGGATTAGTTGTAAAAATGATTGTATACGTACACTTTATCGTAAGTGCACACATTCTGGCAAACAAACCAGCTCCATTTCCTTGACTATTCAAAAATATGTTCATACACATCATACTTACAAAAAGCAGTGCCTTTGAAAATCTTCCATAACATAAGAATCCAACGGCAGACTTCTTTATTTACAAGAAAATGTATTTATAGGCTCGCTAGACCTGCAGTAAAATGCATATTGGGCAGACAGAACGTAATTTAAACACCAGATTCAAGGCACGTGTATAAGCAATGGGTTCTATTACAAGTATTCCTTGGTACGTCCAACAGATCCTACAATAACGACATTCTTACGGTCAATCACACAGTACACTGAGAGCTACCAAACTGCACATAAACATCAATCTTAGAAAATTACATGTTAGAAAAACTATGCATTTACGAATCCAGTACGCAAGAAATGGGCCCACAACAAAACAACATCTGCTTCCAAAATATAATCAATGTTTGATGTTATTTAAAATTCCCATCACCAAAACCCCTACAACCTCAACCATAAGCCCCAGCACCCATCTCGCACGTCTCCAGACCACAGATCTCACCGGCTACGCCAGGCACAGTTTCCCTGTCTCTATGATGTCACGGATTAAGGGGTCTTAAACTGTTCGTATTCAGAAAAAAATTTCATGCGAAGAATTCGTTTTTTCAAAGGGGATGCTTGGTGGTGTTGGCGTGGGGGAAGCTGGCGAATCGTTAGGCCTCTCTACCTGTACAGACCATGTTTCATAGAATTTAGATGTAAACATTTAAAGACTTAAAGAAACTCCGAGAAAATGTTCTTAAAATGAAGAACTCATATTAGTTTCACTGAAATGTTTCCTAGCATTTCTTTTTTATTATTTTCTGGCTGGTTGATCTCTGGGTGTTTACACGCCCGCTGCCAACTGCAAAATTTCTTACTGCCGAATAGAATAAGAACATTTCTATGTATCGCGAATTTTAAAGGAAGTATGAAAAACACCTGGTCCGATATACATGTTACTGCACCGAAATGGCTTAGACGGACTGATAAATACTACGCAGGAAAAATGCAACTAGCTTAGTGTATCCGTGATTGGGATTCGAACTGGAAATAATACTGCAGTAATGTAATCTAACGGTAACTCTGTTCCATTCTGCGGTACTTTATTGTATTCTACGACCACGTTCTTTAACAATGATAAACTCCGGTCTCAGAATTTTGCATTTTTTTTCAAGAACAAACAATATTATTATATTAGCTTGTCAGCAACTACTAGTCCTTGTAGTTGTTACATAAAATATATAATATACATATATATTATATATGTATACACAGCCGGTCCCAGTGACAGCGCGGTGTAATTCGTAGGTGTGTGGCCGCTCGCCTGATAAGATTGTGGGTTCGAACCCCGCTGGGGGGCAAAGATGTATGTTGTGAGTGTTGTATTTTGTTACGTAGAGATCTCTGCGACGAGCTGATCACTCGTCCAGAGGAGTTCCATCAACTGTGGTGCGTCGTTGTGTGTGAGCTAGAAACCTCAAGAATGAGGAGGTTATGGCCCATATTGGGCCACAGCGCCACAGGAATATATGTATGTATGTATGTATGTATGTATGTATGTATGTATGTATGTATGTATGTATGTGTGTGTGTGTATGTATGTATGTATGTATGTGTGTGTATGTATGTATGTACTATGTACGTATGTACGTATGTATGTACCTACGTTTGTATGTACGTATGTATGTATATATATCATGCAATATCTCGTAATGTCAGTAAGAAGTAGACTTTAGCTAGTATAATATTGTCCACATTTGATGTAAATTTTTATAGCTTCCTTATACACAACAGCACCGCTGAATTAGTGTAGCTATTACATAAACTGTAGTATCCTACTGTAAATATAGCTGTGTTTACGGAACACTGAAGTTATTCAACCGAGATACGTAACTTGATAACTTGGTTTCAATAGACACAACACTGCATGCACACAGAAGTTGTTTATTCAATCGATTTCGTCGTCCAGATTTAATAGCAATGCAAACAACTGCAAACGTCCCTTTGAAATTTAAAATGAGGGGTAGAAACCAAAAACAAACACAAAAAAAAAGTGAAACATATAATTCTTACTGTGGTGATTATAAGTAAGTCGTCTTCTGACATCTGACTCCGTGTAATCTGGTATATTCTACACGATCACCCTTTGTAACTTTGTTGTCCCGACGTGCTCAGTCTGGTAGGGGATCCTCTTACCGGGAGACCGGTGTGGTTCACCGAATCACATTTAGTTTTAGTGATTTTCTTTTTTTATTTTGTTTTATTTATTCATTTTATTCTTGATATAAAATAACAGAGTGCTATATCCAGTTAAACAACTAGATCATTTGTAGGAAACTGACACAGTCACTTCTCTGTACTCCCACT